>OGLX01000231.1_pt1 | contig 43526 bp, 42 predicted proteins | sample 1572821 | NCBI WGS metagenome assembly OGLX01 (sample SAMEA2581908, study PRJEB24529) | metagenome | biome: Human gut stool | place: China | collected 2011 | reverse complement strand
CTGTATGGGACGGAGATCTCATTGTTGCTATGGCAAGAATGAATGGTGATATGGGGCTTAATTACTATATTAAGGATGTTGTTGTCAGACCTGAATATCAGAGAAAAGGTATCGGAAAGATGTTAATAAATGAATTAAGAAGATTCATAAATGACAATGGAGTTAAAGGTACAGACATTTTTGTGGAATTATGTGCAGTCCCTGATAAGATTCCATTTTATGAAAAGTTTGGGTTTGAGGCAAATGAGGCACAAAGATTGAAAATTTATCATCATGTAGAGTAAAGATAAATATGAAAAGAATAATGCATTTAGGATCATTTGATGATGAACCTGCAACTGTTGCACTTATGGATACATATTTGAAGTAGAATGGAGAAATAAAATGAAATATAAAAAATTTGACAATATAATAATAGCAAGGATTGACAAAGGGGAGGAGATATTAGAACAACTGAAAGCAATTGCCATAAATGAGAATATAAAACTTGCCAGTATTAATGCGATTGGAGCTGTCAATGATTTCACAGTCGGAGTATATAAGACGGATGAGAAGAAATATTTCTCAAACAGCTTTAAAGGATATTATGAAATCACATCGCTGACAGGTACGATCAGTACAATGAATGGCGAATATTGTGCACACCTTCATATGAGTGCCGGAAACGAGAAAGGCGCAGTGTTTGGAGGACATTTGAACAGAGCGGTTGTCAGTGCAATCTGTGAGCTGGTAATTACGATAATTAATGGAAAAGTTGAAAGAGTTTATGATGGAGAAACAGGACTTAATGTATTTGAGTTTGAACAAAGTTGAACAATTCGCATTTTCAGTAATAAACCATGGAGAAGTGACAAGGAGATAGAAATGAAAAACAAATCGGTGAATGCATTCTACACGGCTGAGATTTTAGCACTTGTAGTTGCTTTGATTTTCTTTGCGGCCGGTATGCCGAAGGTGGTCGGATATGCCTGTAAGAAGAATCATACAACAGGAACTGCAACATATCAAAGTTCTCGGCAGAGCTCCAATCATGTCAAGGTACATAGCGGAAATGCTGTCAGAAATTACAAATCACGTTATGGGAAAGGCATTCGGCCAACTTATACGGTGCTGCAGATTAAGTCGAATTCGCCGGTCAATGGTGCCGATGTGTTCTAGTATGAGGGAAATTGCAGCACTCTGGGCAGTAAGAATGTTTATATAGGCTATAATGATAATTCCATGTCGGTCTTATCACAGTTTGAACTGGTAATGACGATCATAAGCGGTGCATTTTTATTATTACATGCAGTTTCAGCATGGTTGCTCAGTAAGAAAAATCCATATAGGGGGAAGCTTTTCTGGTTTTTTAAATTTTGACCAACCCTGCCGGAAGTCATTTTATATTATGACAGAATTAAGTTGATAAAACAGAAAAATTAGAAATTTTAGAGGTATAAAGAATGATAAATTTAGTAGCACTTCCGTGTTTATGTGTAGATGTTTTTGATGGAACTGATGAACTATATGCTGGCGGTGAAGCCCTTAATTTTGCAGTCCATGCATCAAAATTTGAGGAGTTCAATGTTTCAATATTGGGTGCAGTTGGACAGGATTCTTACGCAAAATTTATTATGGATTCTATTTCTGATAAGAGAATAGATGTAAGCCACGTAAGAGTAGAAAAGGATAAAGTAACAGCGAATAATCGTACATATCTTACCGCCGGCGGTGACAGATATTACAAAGATGATTCATGGACGGGTGATATTGTTGATAAAATGATATTGAACCATGATGAATTGGAGTTTATCAAAAAATCAGATGTTGTATTTGTACATTTTTGGGCAGGCTGTTTTGGACAAATTATAGATTTAAAAAAGAATAACAATTTCAGATTGGCAGTGGATTTTGTAGAATATCGTAATTTTAAAGAAATGGAAAAATATGCACCATATATAGATTATTTCATGATTAGTGGAGAGAAATCAATTCTCCCAATATTTGAAGCGTTTTCAGAGAAGTATAAAGGGCTATTTAATGTGTCTTTAGCTGATAAAGGAAGTGTTACATATCATAATGGTGAAAAGTATTTTGTTCAAGCTAATAAAGTTAAAGAAGTAATTGATACTACAGGTTGTGGAGATAGTTACCATGCAGGCTTTGTATGTTCACATTTGATAAATGGGAATATTTATGAGGCTATGAGAGTTGGGACAGAATTGGCAACAGAGACGCTGTCTCATTATGGTGGATTTTAAGAGAAAGAGAGTTTTTGGAGTTCCTGAATTTCAATGATGGTTGGAACAGTATTGGATAATCTGTTACGGTGAAAAGAATTGTTATGAGAAAACAGCGAGGTTGGGCTTAGCACCATAGGAGTAGGATAATATGATGGAAACCAGAAGTCGAAGAGGAATATTTATAATTGTTTCAATTGCAATAGCTGTACTATTTATAATAATCAGTGGCAGATATTTATTTTTGCATAATAAAAGTTATAAAAATCAGGCAATAGAACGCGGAGATGCAATATATTTAAATGAAATAAAATATTCTCCGATATCGTCGCCTGATTTGAATGAATATACTATTTCAAATGTTCTGATTTGTAAAACAGATACGGGAATGAAATTATATGAAATAAATGAATATCCTGATTATGAATATATTGCAGGATATCATGCATGGAACGGTGAAATTTATAAAAAAGACGAAACAGATTGATAAAGAGATATTAAGGTGAATTATGGGATTGTTTGATAAATTAAAAAGAGGAAAAAGCAATTTGACGATTGATGCAATCATAGGCGAAGAGTATGAGCAGCAGTATTTTGATGAGTGTAAATATATTTGGAAAAATTATGTTCCGCAAGCTGGACAAGCAGATAAGCTGTAGGTAGAATTATTAAGAGAAATAGAAAAAACGATGTGAAGCTCAGGACAATGAAAATATAAACTGGGATATTTGCAATAAAGATTGTTTCAGAAATTCTGTTTTCATATACAATTGTGTGATTCGAAACCGAATCTGTTATAGTCTTATATTTATGAATGATATGGAAAACCTCTATATGGGTATGATATACTAGGGAAAAGAAAAAGGATACTATATTCGTAAGTTAGGAGGCGGCCGTAATGAGCGAGAAAGCAGAAATTACCTTTATGCAGACAAGATTAATTAGACTTGCTTCAGAAGAATGGCATTTATCAATTGAGCAAATTATTGACTTATTTAAAAAAGCAGATGTTCTTGGATATATAGAAAAAGGCTATGGTATTTTCCATTGTGAAGGTGATGAGGCTGTACTTGAAGATATCGTAGAATTTCTGGACAGGAAGGGGATAAAAATTAATGCTTGAGTTGAAAGACGGATTTATTTTTTATCATGGAAGTTATTGTGAGGTAAAAGAACCAGATCTTACCCAATGTGCTAAAAGAAAAGATTTTGGTCAGGGATTCTATTTAACTACATCAAAGGAACAGGCAGCAAATTTTTTAAAAACTGCAATCGTTAAGGCGGTGGCAGCAGGTAAAATTCAGGAAAATCAGAATTATGGGTATATTTCAACTTTTGAGTTACAACTTTCCAGAAAACTTGAAATACATATTTTTGAAAAAGCGGATGTTGATTGGTTGCATTGTATTGCTGCCCATCGAAAGAAAAAGTTATTTGTTGAAGTTGAACATGACATGGAAAAATATGATGTTATTGTAGGTAAGATTGCGGATGATGCAACCAATGCTACACTTACTGCCTATCTTGCTGGTGCTTTTGGAACCATAGGGGGTAAGGAAGCAGATGCTTTTTGTATCAAGCAATTATTGCCTAATAAATTAAAAGATCAGTATTGTTTCAAAACAAAAGCGGCTATTGAATGTCTGAAATTTGTGGAAGGTGAGAAGGTATGGCTGAAGTAACAATTTCAAAAGAAAAAATGGATTATACAATAGATCTTCTTATTACTATGGTAACAGATGAAATTGCTGAGGAAACAGGCAAGGATAGAAAAGAAGTGTTAACAGATTTTTTATGTTCCAAGACAGGGAAAGCATTATATGATGAGAAAACAAGGCTATGGTGCAATGGACCATCATATATAGCTGAATTATATATGGAAGAACGAAAGAATGTTAGAGCATGAAAAAGCGCAGAACAAATCGAAATTTGGAGGTATGAGATGAAAATGCATGAAATTGATTTGATTGAATTCCTTATTAAAGAAGGACACACAGATATTGCAGAAGACATTAAAGACTACCGAAAAAATACTATTAAAATGTGTGAGAAGAACGGGGAAAATGTAATTGCAAAAGGCACAAGTAAAATCGGTGGCTTTCCCGATCTTCCGCCTGAAATTCCATATCCCACAATGTCGGGCTATTCTTGCAAGCGTGGAAATGACACTGAGCGGTACGAAAAATCAGCAATGCAGCTTGTTGCTCAAATCAATCTTGCGGACATTGCTGACTTGGATATTGAAAACAGGCTTCCGCACACGGGTATTTTGTATTTTTTCTGGAGCGGAGAAATCGACTCAATTCACCAAACCAACAAATGGGTTGAAAGCGTTGCTGACGACCTCGAAAATTCAGATTATCACAAGGTAATTTGGTACAACGGCGACCTGTCGAATTTAAAGAGAACTGTGCCGCCTGTTCCATATTATTCAAAGTATTTTACAGAAGCTTTCGAGGAAAAAGCTGTTGAGTTTGAACTCACCACAGATTATCAGTCCCTTGGATATGTGCTTGACGATAACCAATTTGACCGTCTTGCAGAAGCCGCTCCAGATTATGATATTGAATACCTTTCGAATAACGGAAACAAATTATTCGGTTATCCTACGGGGGGCAATATTCCGAATGTAGACGAAAAAACACATCTATTGCTTCAATACGATTACAATGTTGGCTGTCTGTGGAATATCTTCTGGATTATTTCAGATGAAGATTTAAAGAACCGCAATTTCGACAAAGCGGTTTTTGCTTACGATTTGGACTGATTGCTATTTATCAGTTTAATTTCAATATAGAAGAAGAGGTATTGCAAAGGAACTGCTATCCCGTGTTATAGATGATGCCAGGGAATATGGTTGTGGAACAATACAGATTACAGCGTCTGATATGGGAGTTAAATTATATACAGATTTTGGATTTGTACATAATGGTAACTTCATGCAATATAAACTTTAACGGTTATAGTATTTTTGATTAAAACGGGCAGAAAACAGAGAGGTTGGGATAAAATTATGGTTAGGGAAATAAATAAGACAGAACTTAATGAATTATTAGAGTTATATTTGTATCTTCATGAAGATTCGATTCCGGAAATGACAGAAAGCTTGAAAGAGACTTGGAATATTATTATGAATGACATGAATCATCATATAATAGTTTTTGAGATAGATGATAAAATAGTGTCTTCTTGTGTTTGTGTAATCATTCCAAACCTTACAAGAGGGGTAAGACCATATGCGTTTATTGAAAATGTTGTGACACATTCAGATTATAGAGGATACGGCTATGCTACGAAATGCTTGGAATATGCAAAGTACATAGCGGAGCAGAATAACTGCTATAAGATGATGCTTCTGACAGGATCAAAAAAGAAAAGTACATTAAGATTTTATGAGAATGCAGGATATAATAGTTCTGATAAAACTGCTTTTATCCAGTGGCTTGAATAACAATAGTTAAAGAACACTATGAGATAGTTGGAACAATTTTGCGAGAGGAATATTTCCAGAAAGAGATATTAAGGTGAATTATGAGATTATTTGATAAAATAAAAAGAGGAAAAAACAATTTGACGATTGGTGCGATCATAGGCGAAGAGTATGAGCAGCAGTATTTTGATGAGTGTAAATATATTTGGAAAAATTATGTTCCGCAAGCTGGACAAGCAGATAATCTGCAGGGAGAATTATTAAGAGAAATAGAAAAGATCCGAAGTGAAGCCCAGGATAATGGAAATATTAACTGGGATGATGACTATTCCTATTTTTGTGATTTTATCAGTGGAAAATTAACGGAACAACCTATTTTTTCAGAAGTCGAGAAACAAGAAATTAATTTAATAATGGCTTACATAAAAGAATGTGGAACATACGCCCAAAAATTCTACAGCGGAAAAAAATCAGAGAACAATGTGGATATGGAGAAGATTGCATATGTGAATGATAATTTGTACGATAGGATCTGCGATAAAATAGGACGCCTACATAAAGAAAATGGGGAGCCGATGCCATACGAGAAAAATGACGATATTGTGAGATGATTTCAAGAAGAGTGTTGGAGAAAAAGCTTTTATGAAAAGCTTGGTTTTAAGGCAAATACGGAGGTAATGTTATTATGATCTTGTGCTTTTCCGGAACTGGTAATAGTCGTTATATAGCAAAGAAAATTGCAGATGAATTGCAGGACGAGATTGTAGATATGAATGCAAAAATCAAGGCAACAGATTATTCGCCAATGAAAACAGGCAGAAATATAATCGTAGTGGTTCCAACTTATGCGTGGCGTATTCCACAAATTGTATCGGAGTGGCTTTGTAAAACGGAACTGCTTTCTGCAGAACGCATTTGGTTCGTGATGGACTGTGGAGGCGAGATTGGGAATGCAGCGAAATATAATCGGCACCTTGCGGAGCAAAAACATTTATGGTATATGGGTACAGCTCAGGTTATTATGCCGGAAAATTATATTGCTATGTTTGGTGCACCGAAAGCAGAAGAAGCAAGAAAGATTGTTAGAAATGCGGAACCTACTATTATGGATATAATTGCGCACATTAAGGCAGAGCAGCCGTTCGCTGTACCAAGAAACAATCTTTATGACCGGTTAATGAGTGGTCCGGTAAATCCGATTTTTTATCATTTCTTTGTGAAATCTGATGCATTTCGTACGGATGCTACCTGTGTCGGTTGTGGTCAATGTGTTAAGAACTGTCCATTGAACAACATTACGCTTAAGGACAGAAAGCCTGTATGGGGAAAGCAATGCACTCATTGTATGGCTTGTATTTGTTATTGCCCTACAGAAGCTATTGAGTATGGGAAAAAGAGTGTTGGAAAGCCGCGTTATCATTTCGAACAATTAGAGAACAGATGATTTACAAATCTCTGTACGGAAATTAGGAATTTTAAGGGAGATACCGTATGAAAAAGATATTAATAAACATTCTAAGAGTAATATTGATTGTAATCACGGTTATTGTATTATTTGTGATAATATCATTGGTTCGCCATAAAGTATGCAGTTCAAAAGAAAAGGACTTATTGACTCCGTTAGGGGAACTGGTAGAAGTCAACGGTCACAAGATGAGCGTATATACAGAGGGGGATGGTGATAAAACGCTTGTGTTCATGTCCGGAGGTGGAACCTGCTCGCCAATATTGGATTTTAAGTCTTTGTATTCGCTGCTTAGCAATGATTATAAAATCGTTGTAGTGGAAAAATTCGGTTATGGTTTTAGTGATGTTGTAGATGAAAACAGGAATATCGATACGATGTTAAGCGAAACAAGGATGGCACTTGATAAAGCAGGAATAAAAGGCCCATATGTACTTTGTCCTCATTCGATGTCCGGACTTGAGGCTTTATACTGGGCACAGAAGTATCCGGAAGAAGTTGTGGCTATTGTTGGTTTGGATATGGCAGTACCAGACTATTATGATGAAATGAACATCAATATTCCTATTATGAAATTAGGGCAGTATGGTGCTGTTCTTGGAATTACCAGATGGATACCGAGCCTTGCCGAAAGTGATGCGATCAAATCTGGAACACTGTCTGAAAAGGAAAAAGAGATTTACAGAGCAGTATTTTATCAAAAAACTGCAACTGTAACGATGATCAATGAAACAAAAGCTGTAAAACAGAATGCAAATATTGTAAAAGAAAACGGAATTCCGCAGGTGCCGATGTTATTGTTTATTTCTGACGGCTCCGGTGGAACCGGTTTTACAAAAGAAAAGTGGAGAAGTATTCCCGAAAATTATATTTCAGGTTGCAACAATGCAGGTTATATTGAATTAGATTGTCCGCATTATGTCCACGACTACAAATATGATGAGATAAGTAAAGAAATCAGGAAGTTTATTCAGTGAATGGAACAGGTGGTACATATGACTGTGTTGCTTTAATGGCATATTATGTCATTTGCAAATCAGTGACAAATCTTTACGAGATAGAAGAAATAAATGAGAACTTATGGAGGATAGAAAATGGTTAAACCTATTGTAAAAGATATTCTTTTTCTGGGGCAGAAATCCGTTCTGGCAACACCACTTGATATGAATGTGGTAAATGATCTTCGGGATACATTAGCTGCGAATCGTGAGCGCTGTGTCGGAATGGCAGCAAATATGATCGGGTATAAGAAAAATATGATTATTGTAAGTGCCGGACCTGTAGATATGATTATGATCAATCCTGTAATCTGTTCAAAGAGTGGACGTTATGAAACAGAGGAAGGTTGTCTGTCATTAGAGGGAAAACGAAAAACAACGCGGTATAAGAAGATAGAGGTAGAGTTTCAGGATGCTGGTTTTGTAAAAAGAAAGATGGCATTTGAGGGATTTGTGGCACAGATTATTCAGCATGAGGTGGATCACTGTAATGGGGTAGTGATATAAGAAAAGATAGTGATGTATATCGCTATAAATAGAGTTAAGTTAAGAATGCTTATTAAGGACGTAAGAGAAAAATTTGCGTCCTTTTTTGTCGCCTGCAATGCGACGTATCTTCATTATTTTTTACTATAATTATGACAATATATTAAATAATATATAGGAGCTTTTTAAATGTATAATAAGTACATAATTTGATGAGGAGTGTTAAGCGTGGCAGGTAAAGATGGATCAGAAAAAATTGAATATATGTTTGTTGACATTGAATGGTATCAGACACCTGGAACAAAAGGGATAGAGAATAGAGATCTTATTCAGATAGGTGTAATTGCAACAGATGAAATAATGGATATTAAGAAATCATTTTCCATGGTAATGCGATCTGATTCCGAGAAAAAATATAATCCAGATACATTAATATCATCACATTCCATATTAAACTCTGGCATACAGGATAATGGTGAAGAAGCAGTTTTGCAGAAAATTAAGATGATGTTCCCGGATTATAAGTACATAGTAGTGTGGACAAATGATGCATATGAACTATTTAAAAGAGATATGGATAAATATGGATTAGTCATGCCTAAACATAGAACCATAGTATTTCAACAAATTTTAATGCGTATTGCAAGTAATGGAGTAGCTCCAATTGGTTTTGAACATGCATTAATACAAACAGGTATAGAATATCAAAAAAGTAATCTGCATAATTCTAAGTATGATGTAAATTATATGTATCAGTTATTTTGCAAATGTTATAATGAATATACAAGATGGACGAATGGTGAAATCTGTTATTTGAATAAAAATACTCATATAATACATACAAATAGTTGCCGATATATAAACAGAAAGAAATCATCGGATGTTAAAACAACAAAAAATGTGATTTTCCAAGGCAACAGAGTGTGTAAAATATGTGGTTGTGATGATACTTGGAATAGGTTGCAATGGGGTATAAGCTCTGGGACAAATCAGAATAATCGTGTGGCATATTTAAGAAAGTTACCTCTTACAGATGAAAATATTAGTAAGATATGTAATAAATTCCGTTTGGATTATAATGTTGCAACGGATGTTGTATTCATTCGTACGCGATTTAGTAGATGGATCATACATATAGAGAATGATATTGTGACTGAGCTTCAACATGAAAATTACAATCCAAGGAGAAATGAGGCATTTAAAGTACACAAAAAATGTCTTGAGGGTTATCATAAGCAGAAATTGCCTTCAAAATATTTTTATGATGTGGTAAGTTATATTAAATATCATGATGATGGTATGTTGCAGAAGCTTGGAAATAAAAGAAGTCGTATTGAAATATTGTTCGATAAGATAAGTGAACAAGAAACAGAAAATATGGCGTAAACAAAGGAGAAAAAATGCGAAATCAGAAGTTGTATGAATCAGTAGGAAAATATATAGATAAGTACTACATAGACAAGCCGGATGATATAAAACTGGATAAAGAAATGAAATCCATATTTGATAAAATCTCAGAATTTAGAAAGAAAAAAGCAACAAAAAAATGTGATATTGAAAAAAAAGCAGATATTGAGATAGATGAAAGTGCAGCAGAATCGTTTGATGTTGAAAGTATGCAGAAAACGAAAGCAACGAATTCTATGTCTTCGACACTGGCAACAAACCGTAATATAGAAAGTCTTATGGGACAGATGGATGAGACATTTTCTCAGAGATTGTTGCGCCTGATTGATGAGAGAGAGATGACAGATTCCGAAGCATATAATAAAGCATATGTGGATCGGAGACATTTCTCAAAAATCAGAAAAGACGTGAATTATACTCCAAATAAGAAGACTGTGCTTGCATTTGCAATAGCATTAGAATTATCTATTGATGAAGCAAAGGATCTTCTTAATTCAGCAGGATTTGCTTTTTCAAGAAGTTCAAAGACTGATATTATCGTAGCTTATTTTTTACAGAATAAGATATATGATATGTTTGAAATTAATGAGATATTGGATGCTTATGGACAGCCAATTTTCGAGTAGGAGAAATTGTCGCCTATCATGCGACCAGCTCTGTTAGTTTCGTAGATATAATGTGATTACAATAAACCGAAGGAGGTAAATCACATGAATGCGGAATTAACAGAGCTGGTTTTTATTTTGGACAGAAGTGGTTCAATGGGTGGACTGGAGAGCGACACAATCGGTGGATTTAACGGGATGATAGAGAGGCAGAAAAAAGAAGGAGAAAAAGTTAATGTGACAACAATCCTGTTTGATGATGAGGTGGAAATTATTCATGATCGTTTCCCGATTGATGCCGTTCAGCCGTTGACGGATAAAGAGTATTATGTCCGGGGATGCACAGCATTGCTTGATGCAGTTGGACAGGCAATTAACAAAATTGATAACGTGCAGAAACATTTACAGGAAGAACATCGTGCGGGCAAGGTACTATTTGTTATCACTACAGATGGATTAGAAAATTCCAGTACAGAGTTCAATTATAATGATATTAAGCGAATGATTGAAGCAAAGAAAGAATATGGCTGGGAGTTCTTATTCCTTGGAGCAAATATTGATGCAGGCAAAGAAGCTGAAAAAATTGGTATTGAAAGAAACAGGTCTGTAACATATGAGAATGATCATAATGGAGTAGCACTCAATTACGAGGCTGTCGGCAGAGCAGTGAGAGGTGTTACAAAAAGCAGAACCTGTAGCATAGAACTTGATGATGACTGGGCAGATGATATTGCAGAATATCATGAGAAGGCAGGAAAAAGGTAGCAGGCATGTAAGAAGGGAGAATAATTTTATGGCAATGATAGTATGTCCACATTGTGGAGAACATGTATCGGAAAAAGCAAAGAAGTGTATGCATTGCGGTGCAATATTGATACCAGAAGAGAAGCAGCATTGCATGGAATGCGGTGCTGAACTCGAAGAGGGGATGACAGAGTGTCCGAATTGTGGTTGCCCGGTAGATGATACACTAGGGCGAGAAACAGATGAAAAGCCGCAAAAGGTAGAGGTAACAGGGGTAAAGGTTACTAAGAAGATAAAGGTTATTATTGGAATTGTGGTTGCGTTATTTGTGGTCGGAGGCACAACAGCATTTGGAGTGACACAATATCAGAAGAAAAAAGCGGCAGAAGAATATGCACAACAGGTAGAGGAATATTACGGCAATCTTGAATTAGCGACATACACAATGTTAACAGGTGCAAGCGAAGCAGAATCAGCGGGAAATCTTATCAAACAGGTGTGGTACAATGCGATTTACGAGGAAAAGGATGATGATACAGATAATTACACCAGACCAGAAGGGAGCTTTGTATCGGATTTTAACGAAGCATTAGGTAATCTATTCACAGATTCGAGTTTCAGAAGTAAGATAAGCAGTATTGAAGATAATCAGGAAACAGTCAATGCATTGATGAAAAAATTGAAGAACCCACCAGATGAATACAAGGACGCATACGAAGCCGTATCAGATTTGTATGATTCGTATATATCACTTACCAACTGTGCAACAGATCCGTCAGGCAGTTTGCAGACATATTCAAGTACCTTCAGTGATGCTGATACGAATACATTAAATGCATATAAGGCAATGGAATTGTATCTGGACGATTGATAAAGTGTGTAGGTACTTAAAAAATATTTTAATTGGAGAATGAGATATGAGTGAAAAATTGTTGTATGAAATAGAAATGGCTTTCTTAAAGCAGATTTATGAACATAAAGGAGCAATAGGAGTTAATGAACTGCTTCATATATTTCAATCAAGTTATGGTTTAAAAGAGGACATATTTAATAGAATTCTAGGAGTGGTAATGCAAAAAGAATATTGTATTATTGAAAAAATAAGAAAATTAGATAATACAGAGGAAGAAGTTATATTTGTTACCTATAAAGGACTGGAAAAATTTTTAGAGAAGAAAAAATTTTCAGTAAAAAATTTGTTGAAGAATAAGATCGCGTATGAGCTTAAATGTGAAGGCTATAAAACATATTCAGATTGGCTTGATGCAAACAGAAATCAATTAGCTTTAGAGGCAGAAATTACAAGAATGTTTGCCCGTGTATTAGCAGATATGAGGATTATTTTAATGAATAAGGATAAAGATAATGAAATCAAAGAAACGCTGCAAGAGGCAATAGCAAGAATGAATGTACGAGCAAAAAAATATCCTGAGCTTAATAATTCGGTAGCGTATACAATTGTGTTGGCAATATATGACAAACTGTTGAGCTTGATTGGAACAGATCAGTTGTTCTATGAAGCAGAAATGACTGGAAAACTGATAGAATCTTATATGCCTGAAAGGCATGCCATGGCAATTGATTTTATTTAGTTAGTGACATAATTATGAGGCAGAGCGCATAATCAGTACTCTGCCTTTTAACTATCAATTTAGTTACTATACGACGCCGATATATACTTAAAAGCGTTCCGGTTTTGCTATTTTTGGAGTCAAAAAACTGGAATTAAAAATTTCACTTTACGAATTAAAAATTTCACTTTACGGCAAGGTTGTGAATATCTTTCTCATTAAAACTAATGACCTTTAAATGAATGTAATTAAAGCTCGCAAGAAAATGCGATTATTTTGATTGCAAGAATAAGCGTTTTGTACTATAATTTAAAAAGTGAGTTTTTACTCAATTGTGACAAATATAATATGTCTATAGAAGAAGCCACGAGGTATGAGAATGAGAGTAAGTTACAATAAATTATGGAAGTTATTGGTAGACAAAAAGATGAGTAAAGCCGATTTGAGAAAGGCTGTAGATATTGCTCCGAATACTCTTACAAAGATGCGTAAGGATGGAGAAGTGTCTATGAGTGTATTACTCAAGATTGCTACATATCTGGATTGCGATATTAGCGATATCTGTGAGTTTGTGAAAGATGAAGAATAAACCTTGTTGGAGAGTGCAAAATGGCAGAGTTAGTATATAGTGCAGGACTTACATCAAAATTGTTTTGGCTACAGGAGTCCAGAATGACCGCAGGATACATCCTGGATGGATATAGTAAGGCGGATATCCGCAAGATAGCTTGGGAAGAGAATATCTATCAAGTAAAAGCAGAATATCGTGCATATGAGGTATTGAATGGTACTTATCGTAGAGTATCTGCTTTACCGGAAGCAGTGCTTCAGGCTTTTACTACTTGTGATGTAGAGACAGCAAAGATTATAAATTTAATTGCGATATTATTGGATAGCAGATTATTTTTTGACTTCCTTCATGAAGTATATGATGAAAAGATTCGATTGGGAGAGAAAGAAATTACAGACCGGGATCTGAATGTATTCTTTTCAGATAAAGCGTTGCAGAGTGATGTGGTGGCTGGATGGACGGATACAGCAATACGGAAACTGAAACAGTGCTTTACTAGAATGATGTTTGAGGCGGGATTACTTGAAAGTAGTGCAAAACCAAGAACAATCAAGCCAATTCACATTGACTATCGTACAGAGGAATTGCTGACTGCAAATGGATTGGGAGAATACTTGAAAGCTGTGAAAGGAGTCTGAGCATGGCAAAGTTAAGTTTGGATGATAGGCTAAATCAGATAGAAGAAAAAATATCTGAGAAGTCTTTCAGAGAAAACAAAGGATTGGGCAACGAAGTCGGATATTATATCTTCGATTATGACCCAAGGGAAGAGTTATATGTAAGAAATCATATAGCATACCTTAAGGATAGAATTAACAATGGGAATAAAGACTTTAAGATAATTGAGTTTGACCTGTTTCATCTGATGATACAGATATTGCAGGAGGAAGGGTATCTGGAGGCATTCTTTGATTTGGAAAAGGAGAATGGCTTCTTTGATATGGCAGACAGCCTGGTAGAAACTTTGGGACTGGACGAAACAAATGAATTGAATCTTATCGTTTCGAAAATATTGAAGGAAGATTTGACAGACAGTGTGGTATTCCTTACCGGAGTAGGCAAGTGCCATCCGATAATTGCAAGCCACAACATCTTAAATAATTTGCATCAGGTGCTTGACAGTGTACCGGTAGCGCTTTTCTATCCGGGAGAGTATAGCGGACAGGATTTGAAATTATTTGGAACGATGGATTCACACAACTATTACAGGGCATTCCGTTTAGTGTAGGGGAGGAAAACAATGAAGATAAAGAATATGTTTGAGAAGAAGATTGATCGAGATATCAAGGGCGTTATTAAAGTGGGTCAGTCGGATGAAGAGAATGTATATCAGGAGTTAGATGAATATGTAGTGACCAAGGAACTTCTGAAGCATTTCAGGGATTTCTTCAACAATTATGAAAAGGGTGTAGACGGATATACAGATAAGATGGGTGTCTGGATTTCCGGATTCTTTGGAAGTGGTAAATCTCACTTCTTAAAAATACTGTCTTATTTATTGAAAAACAGCACAGTAGAAGGTAAAAGAGCCATTGAGTATTTTACAGATGGTAAGAAGATAGAAGATCCGATGCTGATTGCAGAGATGACAAAGGCTGGAACAATTGAGTCAGATGTCATGCTTTTTAATATTGATTCAAAAGGCTCAGCGAAGGTAGGCTCCGGTAAGGAGGCTATCGTCGAAGTGTTTATGAAGGTGTTCAATGAGATGCAGGGATATTGTGGTTCAATACCTTATCTCGCAGAATTTGAGCGCCAGTTGGATAACGAGGGCAGATTTGAAGAGTTCAAAGCGAAGTTCGAAGCGAATGCAGGAGCACCTTGGGAGAAAAAAAGACAGGCATTTGCAGTTATTCAGGATAAAGTAGTAAAGACATTAGTTGAGATGGATTTCATGAGTGAGGAAGCAGCACGCAACTGGTGCAAGGATGCAAAGGGCAGCTATGACCTCAGTATCGAGAAGTTTGTATCACTCGTGCAGGAATATTGTGCGAAGAAAGGACCGAATCATCATGTTATCTTCTTAGTTGATGAAATCGGTCAGTATATTGCAGATGATACACAGCTTATGCTCAATCTCCAGACAATTGTGGAAGACCTTGGAACAGCCTGCAAAGGTAAGGCATGGGTTATCGTAACGAGCCAGGAGGATATTGACTCTATTACAAAGACAAAGGGAAATGACTTCTCTAAGATTCAGGGACGTTTTGATACGAGACTTTCTCTTTCAGCATCCAATGTTGACGAAGTAATCCGTAAGCGTGTGCTTGCAAAGAATGAGACAGCAACACAGACGCTTAGACTTCTCTATGAGCAGAAAGAATCAATTATCAAGAATCTTATTACATTTACAGCGGATACAGCGGACAAGAAGCTGTATGCAGATAAGGCGGATTTCGCAGACTGCTATCCGTTCATACCATATCAGTTCAATCTTTTAGGACAGGTACTTACTGCCGTCAGAACACATGGCGCAAGTGGAAAGCATCTGTCTGATCAGTCACGTTCTATGCTTGCACTGTTTCAGGAGTCGGCAATCAGAGTAATGGATAAAGAGGATGGAGTATTGGTTCCGTTTAGCTTCTTCTACAATCCATTGCATAAGTTTATTGACCACCAGCACAGTCAGGTAATCTCAGATGCAGAAAATAACAGTAAGCTGGATGAGTTCGATGTAGAGCTTTTGAAGGTTCTCTTTATGATTAAATATGTCAAGGAAATCAAGGCAAATGTAGATAATCTTACTACACTTATGATTTCCAATATTGATGATGACAGGATTGAAGTCCGTTCTAAGATTGAAGAATCATTAAAGAAACTGATTAAAGAGACACTTGTACAGAAGAATGGTGAAATATACATCTTTCTGACAAACGAGGAGCAGGAAATCAATAATGCCATCAACAATGAGTCAGTAGAGATGGGAGAAATCATCGGAGAGGCTTCTACAGTTATCTTCGAGGAAATCTATACAGAGAAGAAATACCGTTACAGCAGCCGTTACTTATTCCCATTCAACCAGAAGGTGGATGACCGATTCTTCAAGGGCAATCAGTCTAACGATATCGGAGTGACAGTTATTACACCTTATGGCGGAGATTATGCAGACTCTGCACTTCGTCTGCTTTCAGCACAGGAAAGCAGTGTGATTGTGAAGCTGCCAAATGACAGTACATTCCTTGATGAGATTACAGAATCCATCAAGATATATAAATTCCTTAATAAAAATGCGTCCGGAGCCAGAGGCAGCTTTGACAGTATCCGCAGGGCAAAAGAGGATGAGCGTATTGAGAAGAAGGATAGAATCCGGATCTTTATTGAGGATGCATTAAAGAATGCGGACATTTATGTAAATGGCGATAAGGCAACTATTTCGGCTAAGGAGCCGGCAACAAGAATTAATGAAGCCCTCGGTAAGCTTGTAGCCATGAAATACAATAAGCTCACCTACATGGAGACAGCACCGGAGATTTCAGATATCAGCGCAATTTTCAAACACAATGATGGTCAGATGAGCTTCCTTGGCACAAGTGATACCACACCGAATAAGCTCGCATTAGAGGAAGTGGTGCAGGTAATCGGATTAAATAATGCCAGACATATGAAGACATCCCTTAAGTCATTACAGGATAAGTTTGGTGCAGCACCTTATGGATTTGATCCAAAGGATGTGCAGTGGCTTGTTGCAATGCTGTTCAAGCTGGGAAGAGTGTCTCTTACTCTTAACAGTCAGAGCCTGTCATTGCTTTCAACGAATTCGGATGAACTGGTCAGATATATTACAAAGCGAGAGTATGTAGAGAAACTCCTGATAGACATCAGAGAAAGAGCAACGGACGGACAGATTCGTTCTGCAAAAGAAGTTATGAAGGATTACTTCGGATTTACTTTATCCAGTGATGATGATGATAAAATCATGAGCAGCTTCAAGAACAGAGCGAAGGATAAAGTTGAAGTATACGATGACATCCTTGTAGAGTACAGAATCAATCCGAAATATCCTTGTAGGCGACTGATGGAAGAGGCAAGAAAGAGACTTGCAGAACTCCTTGATATCAATGAGCCTACAGAGTTCTTCAAGACAGTAGATAAGAAGAGAGATGACCTGCTTGATGATGCAGAAGATACTGCACCTGTATTTGATTTCTTTAAGGGAGACCAGAGAAAGATTTTTGAAGAGGCAGTAAAGAATCTTGCATATTTTGGAAACAGCAAGACTTATGTAAGTGACCAGGAGCTGTTAAAGGTAGTCGAAGAGATAGAGACTATCGTGAAGGACAGCAAGCCTTTCGGTAAGATTCAGAGATTACCGGAATTAAATAAGAGATTTGAAGAGCTTCATATGGGATTGCTTGAAAAGGAAGCAGCAATCATGGATCCATTAGTACATGATGACTTCCTTAAAGTGAAAGAGGTATTGGATACTAAGCCTTTTGCAGAAGTACTCCGTCCTCGTATCAATCAGAGATTTGATGAAATCTGGGAGAAACTCAGAACATCCAGTGATATTGCTGCAATTAAGAATATCAAGCTGGAAAGTGATACGTTAAAAATCAAGTGTCTGGATGAGATAGATGAATATGAGAGGGCACATCAGCCAGCACCAAACCCACCTGTTGCACCGGTAGTACCCGGTAAAGAGCCGATTGAACCTGCACCGGTACCGACTAAAGTAAAGACAAAGAGACGTAAGAATGTTTCCATCAGCAATGTAGCAGGGGCTAGAACATATTCGATAGAGACAGAACAGGATATTGATAAGTTCCTTGCAGAGATGAAACAGAAATTGATGAATGAACTGGAAGAGGACACAATAATAACTTTGAGTTAGAAGGAGAATCGTGTAATGATTAAGTGTTTTACTTTTGAAAATTTTAAGAGTTTTGAGAAAGCTGAATTAAATCTTGAGGCATTGACAACTCTGATAGGAACAAATTCTTCGGGAAAAAGCAATGCTATAGAGGGAATTGCAATTTTAGCAAAGGCAGCAACAGGAATTGAACTAAATACAATATTGGATGGAACAAAGAGTACAGGAGCTGTAGTCCGTGGTGGCAGCCGTGGATGTGCAAGATTCAAAACTAATGCATTTAAGCTAGGATGTTTAATAGATCTAGATGAAACCAATGATTTATTATATGAAATAAAAATTGGAGTTGGAGATCGTGTAGGAATTGAAGACGAGGGCTTATATCTTGTAAAGAGAGATACTTTCGGTCCTAAAACTAATAAAATTTTTAAGACGAAAAAGGCAGAAGCTGGACGCGCTGAAATAAAGGTGCAATATAAAAATGGAATGCGGGGTAATGATCCGGATACGATTTGCATACGTTCTTCAGCAATTTTACCACAAATGGTAGTTAAGATGGGAAGAGATACAGATGAAGAAAAAACAATAATATCTTATATGGATAGAGTTGTAAGTCATTTAAAGAATATTCGTATGTTAGACCCAGTCCCTTCAGTTATTCGTGATTATGTTCGCACATCGGATGTAGAGCTGCGACAGAATTGTGATAATCTTTCAGCAGTATTATATGAAATGTGTAAAGATACATTAAAGAAGGATAGGCTGTTAAAAGTTGTAAGAGGGCTTCCTGAAAATGATGTAGAGGATATAGAATTTATTGAAACCAAGATAGGTGATGTGATTTTTGCATTAAGAGAAAGAAATCTTAATTCTACAGAGCTAGTAGATGCTCGTCAGTTATCAGATGGAACATTGCGTTGTATTGCGGTCTTAACTGTAGCATTAATAGGAGAACCAGGCAGCTTAATAATGATTGAAGAGCTGGATAATGGGATTCATCCAGCACGTGTATATAAATTAATAGAACAATTAATTGCGATAGGAAAAGAAAGAAAAATTGATATCATTATCACTACTCATAATGCAACCCTTTTAAATTCATATAAAAAAGATGAACTTTTAGGAGTTTCAGTTGTGTATCGGGATAAGGAGAGAGGAACAAGTAAAATAAAATCATTTGTTGATATTGATGATTTCCCAGCTATGCTTGCATCAGGTGGCTTGGGGAATGCAATGATTGATGATAGTTTGTTGAAATCACTAAAAAGAACAAATGAGAAAAAAGACTATTCATGGCTGGGGGTATAGTAGATGAATGTTAGATTTATAGATACATCTGTTATGATGAATTTGTTGGAAGTTCCTGGAAGATGTGCTGATTCACAGATGATAAAAGAAGAATTTAAACAGACAATAGATAATAAAGAGGTTCTGATTCTTCCAATAGCAACAATTATAGAAACAGGAAACCATATTGCACATATCAGTAATGGAAATAGTAGACGGACAATAGCGTCTAAGTTTGGAGAATTTTTGAGAAAAACGGCGGAAGGAGAAGCACCATGGCAGCTATATGGTATAGAATTAGACAAAGAAGGTCTCTTATATCTGGCAGATCATATAGAGGAGTATTCAATACAGGAGGTAGGTGTGGGAGATATGTCTATTATTCACGCATATGAGCAATATAAGTCTAATACTCCAGGAATAGGAAGAATAATGATATGGAGTACAGATACACATCTGCAGGGATATATAGAGGAAAATGTATCAGAAACTACACATAGGAGACGAAGAAAATCGTAAACACAAACCATTAGTTTGGAGGATTTAGCACATGAACAAAAATGCAATTAAGAAATTTGCAATAGATGCAAGAAATAAGCTGATAGCATCCGTTACGGATAAAGCTGGTATGCTTGGAATTACACCGGATAATTGCAGTGAAGCAATCACAAAAGGTGCTGATTTTGAGGTATACAAGACGGCAGCAGGAACAGAGGTAACACTTAATAAAAAAGAGTGTGAGCAGAGAAGAAAACTGGTAGACCAGATTCATGCAAGAGGCTTTGAAGCGGTAGTGGAAGAAGTGGCATATACATGGTTTAACAGAATCTGTGCTATCCGTTTTATGGAAGTCAATGACTATATGTATCCTGTAAGAGTTCGTGTGCTTTCTTCTGAAAAAGAGGGAAAGAATGAGCCAGATGTGGTAACAATGGCTCCAGATATTGACTGGGATTTCACTGATAAAGAGAGAGAAGAAATCATTGATGCCAAGATGAACAACAGGCTTGATGATTTATTCAGAATGCTCTTTATCAAGCAGTGTAATCTGCTTCATGAAGTGTTACCGGGACTTTTTGAAGAGACTGAAGACTATACAGAAATGCTTCTGAACATCTCATTCACAAATGAAGATGATGTAATTCGTATGCTTGTAGATGGTATCGATGAAAAAGATTTTAACATCGCAACTGTTGATGAGAATGGCAAGGCAGCAGGACAGGTAGAAATCATTGGCTGGTTATATCAGTATTACAATACAGAGCCTAAAAATAAAGCATTTGCCAAGAAAGCCAAAATCACAAAAGAAGAAGTACCGGCAGTTACCCAGCTTTTTACTCCGGACTGGATTGTACGATATATGGTCGAAAACAGCCTTGGTAGAATATGGGTAGAAGGACATCCGGATGATGAATTGAAGAGCAAATGGAAATACTATCTGGAAGAGGCAGAGCAGGAAGAGTCTGTACAGCAGGAGCTTGATAAGATAAAGGCAGAGTATGCAACATTAAAGCCAGAAGATATAAAGCTTATTGATCCTTGTATGGGTTCCGGACATATTCTGGTGTATGCATTTGATGTATTTATGCAGATATATGAAAATGCAGGATGGTCACAGAGAGATGCTGCACAGAGCATTATACAAAACAATATATACGGACTTGATATAGATGACAGAGCTGCTCAGTTGAGTTATTTTGCAGTATTGATGAAAGCAAGACAATATGACAGAAGAATCCTGGCAAGAGGTATAGAACCAAATGTATATGCTGTGCAGGAGAGTAATGGTATTAATCGTGGTCAGCTTAAATTCTTTGGTGCAGGGTTGGCAGAGGAAGAGAAAAAGACAGCATTATTGCAGATGGAAGGACTTCTTAATACATTGAATGACGCAAAGGAATATGGTTCTTTGCTTAATGTGGAAGAATATGATTGGGCACTGTTGGAAAAGTTGGTGGGGAATATAGATACAGAAAGTCAGATTTCTTTTGATACATATGGATTGGATGAGACAGCAGAGCAGTTGAAACGATTTATTAGAATTGGCAGGATGATGGCACAGAAGTATGAGGTAGTTGTGACTAATCCACCATATGCTGGAACAAGCAATCTTAGTGCAAGAGTGAATGATTTTGTGAAGAAAAATTATCCGGATAGTAAGGCGGATTTATTTGCTGTGTTCATTGAGCGTTGTGGAGAGATGCTTAAGAAAAATGGATATCAGGCAATGATTACACAGCATTCATGGATGTTTCTGTCTAGTTATGAAAAATTGCGTATTAAATTACAAAAAATAAGTATTGTAAATATGGCACATTTAGGAGCTAGAGCGTTTGAGGAAATCGGTGGCGAGGTGGTGCAGACCACTAGTTTTGTCATGTACAAAAGCCATATTGCGGATTATAAGGGTACATACTGCCGTTTGATTGAGCCGACCAGCCAACAGGGCAAAGAGGATATGTTCCTTGCAGACGAGAATCGCTATGCCGCAGACCAGACCAACTTTTCCAAAATCCCCGGTAGCCCAGTGGCGTATTGGGCGAGTGATGCAATCTTGAATTGCTTCTCTGGTAAAGAACCTTTTGATTCCAAATACAAGATGCGTGAAGGAATTCACACCGCAAACAACGATAGGTTTTTACGAATGTGGTTTGAAGTGAACTATGCATCGATGGTATTCAATGCCTCGTCTTATGAAGATATTGATAGATGTGGACGATGGGTTCCTTACAACAAAGGTGGGGTCTATAGAAAGTGGTATGGTAATAATGATTGGGTTATAGGATTTGATTCAGTATATAGAAACGAGATGGCAAAGCTAAAGGGACATGTTCGACCTAGTGAAGGTATTTATTTCTATGAGGGTGGAACGTGGACAGCAGTTACAATGGGAGGATTCGGGATTAGATACTACCCGGTTGGTTTCTTGTTTGATGCAGGCGGACAGGTTGCAGTGGGGGATAACATAATTTCTTGTATTGCTTATCTTAATTCGTCTTTGTTTGGCTTAATTGCAAAGCTGACCATGCCGACTATTAATTATAAGTGTGGTGTTATCAAAACGCTCCCAAATTTGTGTGTCAAGGACAGCAAGATAGATGATGTGGCAGGAAACAACATTATTTTGTCACGATTTGACTGGGACTCCTATGAAACAAGCTGGGACTTCAAGCAGCATCCGATGCTGAACCGTGGCAATCTTGCCGATGCTTACACTGTATGGAAAGCTGACTGCGAATCTCGCTTCCTCCAGTTGAAAGCAAACGAGGAAGAACTGAACCGCATTTTCATTGATATCTACGGCTTGCAGGATGAGCTAACACCGGATGTGGCGGACAAGGATGTAACGGTACATCGCATTTTCGATATCAAGGACGATGTTCCGGAGAGCATGAAGGGTTCAAATTATGTTCGCACCATGCGGGATGAGGTTGTTTCTCTCATTTCCTATGCTGTGGGTTGCATGTTTGGACGCTATTCTCTGGATGTGGAAGGACTTGCCTATGCTGGTGGAGAATGGGATAGTGGTAAGTATCAGACGTTTCAACCTGATCAGGATAACTGTATTCCGATTACAGATGAAGAATATTTCTCAGATGATATTGTTTCGAGATTCTGTGAATGGGTGAAGATTGTATATGGTGAGAAATCATTGGAGACAAACCTTGATTTTATTGCAAAAGCACTTGGTAACAAAGGAAACACAAGTAGAGAAGTAATTAGAAATTATTTCTTAAATGATTTCTTCAAGGATCATTGTAATACCTATTCTGTTACAGGATCTGGTAAGCGTCCTATTTATTGGCTGTTTGATAGTGGTAAGCAGAACGGATTTAAGGCACTTATTTACATGCACCGATATGATACTGACACCGTTGGCAGGGTAAGAACAGATTATCTTCATAAAGCACAGAAATATGTGGAGACTGCAATGCAGAGTGCTCAGTATACGATTGATAATGCAACATCAGCATCAGAGAAATCGAAAGCCACAAAGGCGGTAACAAAGTACACAAAGCAGCTTGCAGAGATGAAGATATATGATGAAGCAATTGCTCATGTAGCTAATCAGAGAATTGAGATTGACTTGGATGATGGTGTAAAGGTAAATTATGCAAAATTTCAAGGTGTGGAAGTGTCACAGGAAGGTAAGAAGGCTTTAAAAGTGGATTTGCTGGCAAAGATGTAGAAGAAAGGGTATGCATATGGTTAGTGTTAAAATGTTCAGAGATCCAAACAATAATTTTAGCGAAAATGTTTCTAGATTTTGGATGGCATATTCAGGTTGGATTCAGAGCGATAAATTTGATTATGATTTGGTAGCTAGTGATAATATAGACGAAAAATATGGATTAAATGTGGATTGGAAGTATTTATATAGGGAATATTATGGCAATGATATTCCATTTAATATTGCTATGTATAATGATTCTGATTGGGATGACATAATTGAGTTTATAGAGTTAACATATAATCATGTCATTTTGGACAATAAAAAAGATAAGTATGAAGCTAAAATTAATGAGTATTTAAAACGATTTGATGTAGGTTATTTGTTTTCGGCAGGAAAATTTATAAAGATTGATGAGATTATATGCGAACCAAATGTACAGGAGGTTCTTGAGTGGATTGATAAATATCCAGATGCAGCCAAGGCGTATCGAGCTGCATTAAAGAAAATATCAGAAAAACAGTATGCACGTAATGCTATAGATGATATGCGTCTTTCTATAGAGTCACTTATAAGAAGTATTATGGGGACTAATAGGACACTTGAAAATCAAATACAGCCGGTCGGAGCAGCACTGAAAAACAAAGGTGTTTTACCACAGGCTGTTACCTTCATAACAACAATGCTGACTCATTATACAAAATATCAAAATGATAATGTAAAGCATCATGATACATTGGATATAGAAGATATAGAAATGATTGTGAGCATGACTGCTATTATGATGAAATATATAAAGGATAGACTTGGATAATTATAATGTATGTCAATAGTAATGCTATTTAGTCAGGAGGTTCGGCGATTGAAGGAAGAGATTCTAGAAGAATTAAACATTAAAGAAGACTATGAGCGAGAATGCAAATTAGCAACTGGCGGACTCCCAGAGAGCATATGGGAGACTTACTCTTCTTTTGCAAATACCAATGGTGGCACGATTCTGCTTGGAATTAGGGAACACAGAGATTCTTTTACGGTTGAAGGATTGACAGACAAGCAGATTGTTAAATATCAGAAGGATTTCTGGAGTACCTTGAATGACAGGAATAAGGTGTCAAAGAACATCTTACTGAATCATCATGTCAGACCTGTGACTGTCGGAGAAAAGAAAATATTAAGAATTGATGTTCCTGCGGCAGACAGGCACGATAAGCCGGTTTATATTGGAACAGATCCAATGAAAGGCACTTATAAAAGAGATTATGAAGGTGACTTCCTTTGTACCGAAGAAGCAATCCGTGCGATGTTTGCAGATCAGAGAGATGTATCTGGTGATGTGGAAGTGCTGGAAGAGTTTGGATTAGATGTGCTGAATCAAGATACAATAAAAGGTTATAGAATCATTTTTGAACAGCTTCACAGTGGACATCCGTGGAATGCTTTGGAAAACGATGAGTTTCTTATGAAACTAAGGGCGGCAGCAAAGAATAAGAATGGTACATTATCTCCAACGATAGCAGGACTTTTATTCTTTGGAGAAGCTTATCATATTACTGAGGTTTTTTCAAATTATTTTCTGGATTATCGTGAGGAATGTGATGATAAAGCCGTGCGCTGGTTATTCCGGACACATTCTAACGAAGGTGATTGGAGCGGTAATATATATGACTTTTTCTGCAAGGTGCGTACCAGAATGGACGATGATGTAGCAGTTCCGTTTGCAAATAGACGAGATGGATATCGTGTAGATAGAGTGGATGTGCATGATGCGTTGGAAGAAGCATTGGCAAATGCGCTGGCACATGCAAATTATTATGGCAGACGAGGAATCCTTGTTGTAAAGAAGGGTAAGGAACTTAGTATTTCCAATCCTGGTACTATCAGAGTAACAAAAGAGGAGTTTTATGCAGGTGGCAATAGTGATCCACGAAATCCGAATATCTTAAAAATGTTTGGTTTTGTAAATGTCGGTGAGCGTGCCGGAAGTGGTGTCGATAAGATTATGACAGCATGGGCAGAACAAAATTGGAAGAAACCGGAATTTGATTTCTCAGAGCGCAATGACAGGGTAACATTAAAGCTTGAAGTTGGACAAGTGGTATATATTCCGGGAGCTGCTGATATCAGAAATGAAAATACAAATCAGGAAAAAGCAACTGCTATGTCAAAAGAAGATAAAATACTTGAGTATATTAGGCAGAATGGAAGTATTTCTTCTCAAAAAGCTGCTGATATAGGTGGTTATAAGTCAAAGACAGGAGCAAGAAAATTACTTGATAAGATGATAGAAAAAGGATTGATTACGAAGACGGGAAATGGACCGGCAACTAAATATATGTGATTTAGAGGTTGTCTTACGATTTATCGAACACTTTATTGAACACTATCGGACACTTTTGGGAATATTGGATACAAAGTGTTCGATAAGTGACCGATAGTGACCAGTTATCGGACACTTATTAGCATAGGCTGAATAAAAATATTTGTGCAGAGACTAACTACACAAATGGATTAGAAGGTGAAATATGGATTTACAGAACATACAGGATCAATTAAATACAGAATTTGCCAAGTCAGAGACAAGAATCATATTCTGGTTTGATGATAAAGGTGAATATGAGGATGAGGTATCAGAATTGCAGCTTGGTGATGTAAAGCTGCACATTCTTGATGGTACAAACTGGCTCTATTCAAAGTATCTATTAAACGAAGAGGATAAAGAGAGTAAATATCTTGTATATGCAGCCTTTGCAAAGCCAAGTGATGCAGAGAATCCGCTTGCAGATATGTATTATTACTCAACACCTTATTATACAGACAGAGTGTCGCAGATGTCACAGGAGATTGGCATTGATAATCACTTTAAGGAGCATTTATCACAGTATGCTAATTTCTGGAAAAATAAACATCGTATTGAGAAGTTCAAGGAACTTGGAATTGACCATTACAATGCTCAGACAATAGATATTGGTTTGATTGCTGTACTCACGGATGTAAAGACTCCAAATTTGGAGGAAGTAGTTAAGCAGATGATGCTCGGTGACAATGAGAAGTATTTTAAGGCATTGGATGATAATGGATTGACCGATAAGTTCTGGGAACTTTGCGAAAAATTCTTTGGATATAAGTCAGACAAGCCAAACATAGATGATTTGTCTGCTTGTATGATATTAACTTATGCATCATCTACATTGAAAGCTACTGTTCCGGAAGCAATGAGGACTTATATTCTTAAGAAACGCAATGATGTTGTAGTCTTTATCCGTAATATCATGGACAATGTAAATTATCGGGATGCCTATGACAAGGTGGTAGAAAGAATAGATAAGTCGTTGCGTTTTGTGACAAGAATACAGGATGGATTAAAGAAAGATGTGGAGAAGAAAAAAGACAGTTCTCTCCAGTTGGCGGACGTTTTCGCTTGTGATGCGTTTGCCGGGTTAGATGACATTATTATTGACTGGGCATTGGAACAGTTAAATGATGAGATTTTAGATGCACAGATTGATGGACTTAATATTGCTCAGGTAGCTGACCAGAGAATGTCTAAGGCATATCATTATAGCGAAAGATACAAGAATGAATATACGACTATTAAGTATGCGTATTTAATGATGAAGTCCGTATCACTTATGGAATTTTCAAGTGATATTAAGACATTAGTTGCAAATTATCAGCAAGAGTCATACCTGATAGATTCATATTATAGATGGTTTTATTATGCATATGACCAGATTGAAGATAACAGTAAATTCTCTGATGTAAGACAGAGAGTAGAGAATATTTATGCGAATACATATTTGCAGAAGATAACACCGAAGTGGAATGAGAATTTCACAAATGACGTAATGAATGCTACAGACTTACCTAAGCAGGAAGATTTTTATAAGCACTATTTACGTTCATACGAGGAGAGCAATAAGAGAGTTATTGTGATTATTTCCGATGCTTTTCGGTATGAGTGTGCAAAGGAACTTTTGGCTAGATTGGAATTGGATGAGAAATGTACACCTGAGATGGAATGTATGCTTAGCTGCCTGCCTTCTGTTACATCTGTTGGAATGGCAAGTCTGCTTCCACATAAAGAGATGCAGGTGGATGGCAACTTGAATGTGACTGTTGACGGACAAGCATGCGCAAGTATGGAGCAGAGAGACAAGATACTGAAATCTTATAATGAAAATAATGTGGCTTTGTCATTTGATGAAGTTGCAAATGCAAATCAGACTCGAATCAGGGAGTTGATTCAGGGCAAGAATATCGTGTACATCTATCACAATCAGGTGGATGCAAGAGGAGACAAGCCTGCAAGTGAGAATGAGGTATTCAATGCTTGTGCAGAGGCGATAGAAGAGATACATAAGTTGGTTAAGAAACTGACTGGTTATGTATCGGCACCAAAGTTTTTCATAACTGCAGATCATGGCTTCTTATATAAGAGAGACAGATTACAGGAGTTTGACAAGGTAACTTATCCAAAGGATAAATGCCTTTATACAAACAAGAGATTCCTCATTACAGAAGATGCAGTAAATGAGCAGGGAATCATGGCAAGAACGATGGCGTATCTCGATAAACTTTATGTAGATACTCCGGTTGGAGCAGATATTTTCAAGGTTGCCGGAGGCGGTCAGAATTATGTACATGGTGGTACATCTCTTCAGGAGATGATAGTTCCTGTCATTGAACTTACAACGAATACCAGAGGTGTGGCATACGATTATGTGGATGTTGTCCTGACATCTGTTACTCGTAAGGTGACGAATCTTATCACATACTTTGATTTCATTCAGACAGAGAAAGTCACGGACACCATGAAAGCAAGAAGTATCGTGGCTTACTTTACTACAGAAGATGGCGAAAAGATTTCATTTGATGTGCCTATGATTGCCAATAGCAGAGAAGATGCACCGGAGAAGAGAACTTTCCATGAGAAGTTCACTTTGAAGTCAAGAGAATATAAGTATGGAGACAAGTATTATCTTGTGTTGGCGGATGCTAATGACGAGAAGAATATCTTGCAGCAGTATGAGTTTATGATTGATATTGCGTTTGTGGATGATTTTGGATTTTAGATATGTTTATTTTAGAAAGATGGAGGATACCAGATGGATTTAAATATATTACAATCTGTTCTTGAAATTGGGGAGACGATAGGTGTTGAGTTCAAACGGTGTGGAAATGGGATAGAATCAGACGTATATGAGTCGGTATGTTCGTTCCTGAACCGATTTGGCGGCGACATATATATGGGTGTTTTAGATGATGGAACAGTAATTGGAGTACCGGAAAAAGCAGCACCGGACATGGTGAAGAACTTTATCAAAACAGTGAGTAATCCTATGCTATTTTCGCCTACTGTGTACCTTGTGCCGGAAATTATCAAGTATGATGATACACATACAATTATCCACGTACATGTTCCTCCTAGTGCCGAGGTTCACAGCTTTAAGAAGATCATATATGACAGAGTGGATGATGCAGATGTAAAGGTAACTGCAACAGGTGCTATTGCACAAATGTATATTCGGAAGCAGGGAATTTTCACAGAAAAAAAGATTTTTCCATATGCAAAGCTTGAGGATTTGAGGTGGGATTTATTACCTAAAATCAGACTTATGGCACAGAATCATGCTGGTGGTAATCACCCTTGGGCAACAATGGACGATATGGATTTATTAAAGAGTGCTGGATTGTATGGCAGGGATATAGTTACAGGAGATGAGGGATTTAACCTGGCAGCTATTATGTTGCTGGGAAAAGATGATGTCATTTTAAATGTAGCACCGGCATATGTGACAGATGCATTGGTTCGTAAGGTAAATATTGACCGTTATGACGATCGGGAGGTTATAAAAACCAATTTGGTAGATAGTTATGACAGACTTTTGGATTTTGGCAAGAAACATCTTCCGGACAAGTTCTTTTTAGAAGATACCGTTAACAAGAGTTTGAGAAATATTATTTTACGTGAGATGGTCAGTAATATATTGATGCACAGAGAGTTTTCGAGCAGTTACACAGCAAAGTTTGTGATTGAAAAAGAGCGTATGTATGTTGAGAATGCCAGCAGAGCAACCGGTGAGGGAAGTATAACTGTCAATAATCTGGAACCTAATCCTAAAAATCCTATTATTGCTTCGTTTTTTAGGAATATAGGGTATGCAGATCAGCTTGGATCAGGTGTGAGAAATTTATTTAAATACAGCAGATATTATTCAGGACAGGAACCGGAGTTTATAGGGGGCGATATCTTTAAAATTATTGTGCCGTTGAACGATGAGTATTCATATGATTTTGAAACTAACAGAATTGAAACAGATAATGCCGATAAAGTACAAAAGAGTGCCGATAAAATACGAGAGAGTGCCGACAAAGTACAAGAGAGTGCCGATAAAACGCAGGAGAGTGCCGATAAATTATTGGCTCAATACAAATTGATTTTAGATTATACAGAGAAAAATGGAAAGATAACTTCACGTCAGGCAGAAGAGTTATTGAATGTTAAGCAGAGAAGAGCACGAGAAGTACTAAGTAAGATGGTAGATAAAGGAACTTTGATAAAGCAAGGCGCATATAAATCTACAGTCTATATGTTAAATAAAGAGCGAGGTAAATAAGCATGACAGAATTTATGGATTCTTCTGAATTAAATAGTGAAACAGATGATCGACGAGAAATTATAAAGCAAAAGCTCCGTCAATATTATGATGGTCGTATAGTCCGTAAGGACTTGACCAAATCAATTCGTGAAGGAGCAAATGTTCCGGTATATGTACTGGAATATCTTCTCGGTCAGTATTGTAATTCTGATGATCAGGAGATTATTGACGAGGGAGTAGACAATGTGAAGCGTATTCTGCGTGATAACTATGTTCGTCCAGATGAGGCACAGAAGATATTGTCGCTTCTTAGAGAGAGAGGCAGTTATACAGTTATTGACAGGATTACAGTAGTACTCAATACCAAGGAAGACAGATATGAGGCAACATTCTCTAATCTTGGAATTAAGAATATTCCTATCAGTGCTGACTATGTAAAAGATTATGACCGCCTGCTTTGTGGCGGTATCTGGTGTATTCTTCAGCTTGATTATGAGTTTATTGAGGAAGACAAGAAGAATACACAGCCTATCCGTATCAGAAAGCTGACACCGATTCAGATGCCGCATGTGGATATGGATGAAGTAAAGAATGGTCGTAAGGCATTTACTAAGGAAGAGTGGATGGATATTCTGCTTCGATCTACCGGAATGGAACCGGACAAGCTTTCTGACAGAGCAAAATGGCTATTGATAGCCCGTATGATTCCGCTTGTTGAGAACAACTTTAATATGTGTGAATTGGGACCTCGTTCTACAGGTAAATCATACATATATGAGCAGATTTCTCCAAACAGTATCCTTGTAGCTGGTGGACAGACAACTGTTGCAAATCTGTTTTATAACATGTCTAACAATACAGTAGGTCTTGTCGGAATGTGGGATGTTGTAGCATTTGACGAGGTCGCCGGTATCAAGTTTAAGGATAAAGATGGTATCCAGATTATGAAGGGATACATGGCATCAGGTGCATTTTCCCGTGGCAAGGCTGAGATACAGGCAAAAGCATCTATGGTCTTTGTAGGTAATATCAATCAGAGTGTGGAGACTTTGCAGAAGACATCAAGTCTGTTTGATCCATTTCCTCCTGAAATGGGTACTGATACTGCGTTCCTTGACCGTTTCCATGCATATATACCGGGATGGGAGATCCCTAAGTACAGACCGGATTCATTTACAAATGATTATGGATTTATCACAGATTATCTTTCAGAGTTTATGCGTGAGCTTCGTAAGGATAATTACAGCAATATAGCAGAGAAGTATTTCAAATTAGGAAATAACTTAAATCAGAGAGACGCAATTGCTGTTCGTAAGCTGATTTCCGGATTTATCAAATTGATTTATCCGGATGGAGAAGTCAGCAAGGATGAAGTTGCAGAGATTATGGATATTTCACTTGAACTTCGTAGGCGAGTAAAAGAGCAGCTTAAGAAGATTGGTGGAATGGAGTTCTATGATGTGAACTTCTCATACATAGACAATGATAGTTTTGATGAGCATTTTGTAACTGTACCGGAGCAGGGCGGCGGAAAGATGATCCCTGAAGGTATGGGCAAACCGGGATGCTTATATACAGTATCAAAGTCAAAGACTGGAATGATAGGCTGCTATCGTCTTGAAACGCAGATGATGCCGGGAAATGGAAAATTGACTTGCACAGGTATTGGTTCCGGAAAAGAGCCAAAGGAAGCTACCAATACAGCATTTAATTATCTGAAGGCAAATGGCAATGCAATATCGGGTTCAATAAGTACAACAACTAAGGATTACATCATCAATTATCAGGATATGCAGGGACTTGGTATGACGGGAAATCTTGCACTTCCTACACTGATTGCTATTTCATCGGCAGCACTTAGTAAGCCTCCAATCAGCAGTCTTGCAGTACTTGGTGAGATTAGTATCGGTGGAACACTTATTAAGGTAGAAGATTTGGCAAGTACATTGCAGGTGTGCCTTGATAGTGGAGCTAAGAAAGTACTTCTTCCAATCACATCGGCAGCAGACCTTGGCACGGTACCATCTGACTTAGTTGGAGCATTTAGTCTGATATTCTATTCTTCTCCGGAAGAAGCAGTATATAAAGCCTTGGGCGTAGAGTAAAGAAGGTGATGAGGTATTTTTGAGCAGGATTTTGAAGCAATGCTTCGACAGTATGAAAATTCAATAGATGATAAGCGACAGTTTACTGCATTGGTAAAAGATATATTTCCGGAAGAGGCAAAGAATATCAATCTGATTCTTATGGCATACAACATGGGAATTGCACAGGATATTCAGAAGGCGAATCTGCTCAATAATACATTTGCTTTCCGGTATGTGAAGCAGTTGATGGATGACTATGGCATCAGCAGAGTGAATGCAGATTGGATCGTGTCAGTATGGTGTTCTTGTTATGGTAATAAAGTGCTTGGAAAAGCTTGTGACATATCAGTGCAGAAGCAGGGCGGTGTTCCGGCGATAAAAGATAATAAGTCATCTTCGGGAAAATCATATGGAGATTTATTTGTATATGAGAAAAGTCGCAGAGACAACGGACTGGCAGTAACCGGATTCCGTGGAGATAAGAACCAGACGATTATATTTCAAAATAGGTCTGGCAATGAAAATGTTATAGAGATTGCGGATAACAGTTTTAGCAAATCTTCCATAGAAGAGGCAATTCTGACGGAAGGCATTAAATACATAGGACTAAATGCTTTTTCTGACTGTGAGAAATTGCATCAGGTGGTATTGCCAGTCAGCGTAGAAGAGATTGAAAACTCAGCATTTGAGAATTGTAACAGCTTAAAATCAATCTCCTTGCCGATACTGCTTAAGACGGTCGGAGACGCAGCCTTTAAAGGAACAGGTTTACGGACACTTGATATTCCAAAGAGTGTATTTTGGATAGGTGATGACTTATTGGCAGAATGCCAATCACTGGAGCACATTAAGATACCGGATAACATTGCAAGGATAACTGATCGGATGTTTATGAATTGCAGTAGGCTTAAAAAAGTAGAATTGCATGAAAAATTGAACTCTATCGGTGAACGGGCATTTTTCGGTTGCTCCAGTCTGGATTTTATTGTGATTCCAGATAGTGTACAAAATATAGGCGAAGATGCTTTTACAGGAACAGATGAAATGTTTATTGTGCAATGTTCCTTTGGTTCTTTTGCAGAGGAGTATTGCAGGAAGAATAAGATTAAGTATCAGCTGGTGTAATGTCGCCAGCGATGCGACACAAAAAGAACGAAATTACGATAGAATACAGGAAAGAGGTGATATGTATGGGCTTATTAAACGCAATATTTGGCAATAATCAGCCGCCTAAGATAAATTCCATACTTCCTATAGCGGCTAAGAATGAGATTCGTGCTGGAAGATTACCAATATTGAATACAGACAGCTTATTTCTTAAGCGGGGTGAGAAGATCCATTATATTGATAAAGCAATTAACCTTGAAATCAAGACTGTGAAGCAATATCGGCATGTGGGACACAGTACACCGGGATTGTTAAAAGGTAACCGTTGGAATGTAGGTGTTGCAAAACCTATTGAACATAGTGAGCTTGTACAGCATCGGGGAATCCTGTATGTGACTAATCAGAGAATTGTATTTCAAGCTTCTGAAAAGGGGTTTGATAAAACATATAGATATCTAACAGCGGTAACTCCGTATGTAGATGCCTGTGAACTGCAGTTTGGCAGTAAAACATACAACATGTATGTTGATGATGGAAATCTATTATATGAAGTATTACAGCTTGTGAAGCAAAGGAGGCAGATACCATAATGGACGGACAGTTGAAGAATGGAACAATACTTACTTCTGAAAGCGGAAATAAGTATACTGTTGTGAATCTTTTGGGCGCTGGTGGACAAGGTGAGGTCTATGATGTGGAATGTGATGGAAAACATTACGCATTGAAGTGGTATTTCAAGGGAAGTGCTACTGTGAGACAGAAAAAAATGCTTGATAATATAATTGCGAAGGGATCTCCTGATGCCAGTTTTTTATGGCCAATGGAACTGATAGTGCCAAACCAGGGACCTTTGTTTGGTTACATAATGCCTCTTAGACCAAAGAGTTATAAGAGTATAGTGGACTTGATGAAGAAACGAGTAAATCCATCTTTTTATGTTATATGTAGAACAGCATTTAATCTGACAAAGGGATATCAAAAACTACATGGAATGGGTGCAAAGTATCAGGATATTTCATTTGGAAATCTTTTCTTTGATCCGGATAGTGGAGATGTTTTGATATGTGATAATGACAATGTATCCTTTGATAGCTCAAAACCGGGAGGAGTATTAGGAACTCCTGGCTTTATGGCACCAGAAATTGTAAGAGGAGAGAAAAGACCATCTAGAGAAACAGACAGATATTCATTATCTGTTTTACTATTCTATTTGTTTATGGTAAATCATCCACTTGAAGGAAAGCTGGAAGCGAACATCAAGTGTATGGATTATGCAGCAAGAGTTAAGCTTTATGGAACAGATCCTGTATTCATTTTTGACCCAGATAATAGGACTAACAGGCCTGTTAAAGGTATTCATGACAACGCCAATATTTATTGGCCAATGTATCCTGAGAAGATGAGAAAGATGTTTACAAAGGCATTTACTGTTGGACTTAATATACCAAGTAAGCGTATTACAGAGCCAGAGTGGATGAATTTGTTTGCAAATATGATGAGCGGAATGCTCAAGTGTTCTTGTGGAGCGAGCAACTTCTATGATGAGAAATTAGAAGCAAATGGAGCAGCTCATGTATGTTGGCATTGTCAGCAGGCAATTCCGGTTCCGGTTAAGATTGTGGTAGGTAAGAGTACAGTTCTTTTGAATGATACAACAAAACTTTTACATCATCATATCTATGGCGATTATGATATGGAAACTGTGGTTGGCTCGGTTGTTCAGAATCCTAAAAATCCTGCACTTTGGGGAATAAAGAATGAAGATGAAGTGAATTGGACTTATGAAATGCCGGATGGAACCCAGATCCCTATCGAAGTTGGAAAAACAGCAGGTATTGCAAAAGGAGTTAAAATTCATTTTTCTGATGCAGTGGGTGAATTTAAATAATCATATTCAAGGAGGATTTTATTATGGATGAATTACAAAGACCAGGTGGGGAGTTGGCTAGTAGACCATTACATTTTTTTTGGTTGGTAGATTGTTCAGGTTCGATGATTAGTGAAGGAAAGATGGGGATAGTAAACAACGCGATTCAGGAGTGTATTCCAGAAATGGAATCAGAAGCTGATAATAACCCTAACGCACAGCTTTTAATTAGAGCTCTTCAGTTTTCTACGGGTGCAAGTTGGATTACAGCAAATCCGGTTCCGGTTGAGGACTATGCATGGGAAGCACTTGAAGCAAGTGGTGTTACAGATATGGGAAAGGCATTTGAACTTCTTGCAGCGCAGTTAGGTATTCCGCCTATGCCTACTAGAGCATTACCACCTGTTATTGTTCTTTTATCAGATGGACAGCCTACAGATGATTATAAGAAGGGACTTGATAAGTTAAAGGCTCTTCCTTGGTTTAAGAAGGCAGTAAAGATTGCAATTTCTATCGGAAGGGATGCAGATGATGATGTCCTTTCTGAGTTTACAAATAACAGAGAATTAGTATTACAGGCTAATAATCCTACAGCACTTGTCAAGATGATTAAGTGGGCATCAACGACTGCTTCTATGGTTTCTGCTCCTTCAAGTAAACCTATGAATCTTGACGATGCTCCTAAGGGTGGTTCAGCAGGCAATAATGATCCATTTACACCGGCTAATAATGGAGCACCGCTCATTCTTGATATGAGTAATATTCCTAATCCTGATGATTTCGACGAGGGAGCTGTTTGGTAAGAAAAGGAGGATGTAAATGAAGCGTTTTATTTGTGGCGAAAGCGTTAAAGGCGCAACTCACGAAAGAAATGGTTTACCACTCCAGGATTGTAAGAGAATTGAAGAGATATCAGATCATATTACGATTCTATCAGTAGCGGATGGACACGGAAGTGATAAGTGTCCTAGAAGTGACAGAGGCTCGCTTATGGCTGTTAATGCTTTCTGTGATGTAACAAAGAAGTATTTACTTGGATATGGACAGACGGAAGAAGGCATGACAGAGCTTGTTACTTTTCTAAATAGAGAAGGTGATACGAGATTTGCACAGGATGTTTGTGAAGAATGGCAGGCTCGTGTTAAACAGTCATTTTACAAGAATAAAGATGAAGCTTTGATTGATGCAGACGGTCATATTGATTGGAAGAGAGTGTATTCGTTGTACGGAACAACTCTTCTTGGAATGCTGATTACAGATACATTTATTTTTACATTCCAGATCGGAGATGGAGACATCAATATTATTACTGCTGATGATATTTCTCCGCTAGTGGAACCAGAGAAGTTCCTTGGAACGGAGACACATTCATTGTCAAAGGTAGATGCATGGAGAAAGTCAGTCGCTTCTCTTAGAAGAAAAGAAGTAGAGTCTGATGAACCATACCTTTATATGCTTTCTACCGATGGATTTGTTAATAGCTATGCAAGTGAAGATGATTTCAAAAAAACATGCAGAGATTACTATAATATGATTGGTCAGTATGGATTTGATGCAGTAAAGGGGAATCTTGCGAAATGGCTGAAAGAAACAAGTGAGCTTGGATGTGGTGATGATGTAACAGTGGTTATGGTATATTTGGCAAAGTAGGTGATGTTGTATGGACGAACCAATAATTACAAGAAGTGGAGAACCAGAAGCTAGAATTGCTATGTGTAAGTGCAAAGAAGCAAAAGGTATGACATATGGTGTCAGATTCCAGCGAGCAGGTGATGGCTGGAAATACACATGGGCTTTTAAAATGAAGGAAAGCTCAGCAAAAAGAGAAGGCTATGATAACACGCAGATAATGGGAAATATCTATCCGGATGATAGTTACCCAGGATGTCCATATTGCAGTACAAAATATTTTGTTGTATGTGGTGCGTGTCAGCATTTGAATTGTAATATTAAAACCGGAGAAACATTTACTTGTGACTGGTGTGGAAATACTGGTACTCTTGGGGGCTTCGGTGGAGATGGAATCGCATCAGGAGGAGATTTAGGTTGATCGTAGATAGATATTACTACAACCAACTGAATAAGCAGGAACAAGCGGTTTACAAGGCTTTCTACAATGGACTGATGGCTCATGAGGATGTTATTCCAATTCCAATCAAAGGACAGTTGTCAAAAGAAGTATTCAACAAAATATTCCGGGCAATGACAAGGGATAATCCGTTGATATACTATGTCAATCAATCTGCCTGTAACTGGGCGACGGATGCATTTGGTCATACAGCAATCTGTCCACAGTATTTTTACAGCAGGGAAACTGTTCGAAAGTATAACCGTAACATTGAAAACGCAGTGAATAATCTGGCTGCACAGTTAAAACTGACAGAAGGCACAGATTATGAGAAAGAAGTAAGAGTCCATGATTGGTTCTGTAAAAATGTGAAATATGATTTTAAAGGAGCAGACATGGACGAACCGGCTAGAGTAGTTCTCTCACATAATATTATAGGAGTTTTTGCAAAGCAGAAAGCCCAGTGTGAGGGGATTGCCAAAGCTGTAAAAGTATTGCTGAATGCGGTGGATATCAAGTGTATTGTGGCTACCGGGGAAGCAGAGGCAAATGGCAAGAAAGAACACCATGCTTGGAATGTTATTGATATTGATGGGAGTCCATATCAGGTGGATGTGACATGGGATATTGGAGCTTCCAAGGGAAGAATTGCATATGATTATTTCAATGTCACAGATGAAATTATAAGCAAGACGCATAGCTTTGAAGATGAGATGCCAAAATGCATTTCATTAAAAGATAATTATTTTGAAAGAAACATGCTGACATTTAGAAGCAGAAGTCAGCTGATAGCATATATAACACAAGAGCTAGAGCAAGGTCGGAATAAATTATATTTTCGGATAGATGGGTTATTTCCGAAACTAAGACGGTCAGAGCTTGCAGGCATGGTTGCAAAGATTGCAGCAGGAGGACAGCGCAGGGCAGTTAAAGTCCAGCAGATTCCAAATGAGAAGGTGGGAACTTACTGGATTAGAATATACTAAGTATTGGGGAGGAAACATTATGTGGCACACAGCAGAAATGGTTAAGATATTTGAGAAAATGACAGAGGGATACGGATACGATATATATCAGAATAGAAAACTGTGTGTCGCATTATGCAATGATTTATTAGCTGATTATTCAGTGGAAAAGAATATTATGCAGATGCTTTTTCAGGCAGGGCTTGGAGAGGCTATGAAGGGAGTCCCATTTAAGAGTGAAAGAGAGCTTAAAATGGGACTTTCTAATATTGAGAAGTTTTTGATGGCGCAGGCGATTGAGAGTAGTGTCAGGGATGATGTATTGGATGTAATGCGACTGGCATTTGTGGACAAAGGAATAAATTCAGAAGTAAAAAGTGCATATCAGCCCGTGATTTCAAAGAATTTCAATGATTCACATTTTAAGATGACATTGCCTGTAATAAAGGAGTTTGCAGATAGAATAGAAGCATCATTTAAGTTTATCTATGCGAATAAAGGAGAGAAAGTGGATTCAGTTCTCGAAATGTGCATTATTACAGATAAATTTGGGAAAATGCATTCTTCAAGAATGGATTATGAGTTATTGACACATGATAGGTCAAAGAATGTAACGATTAGTATTCCGGAAGATGATAAGAAAATATTTATAAGTGGATCAACAATCGAATTTATCTTTCTGTGTAGCAATCATAAGAGAATTACAACATCCTATAAAATTAACATATCTAAGACAACTATGCTGATGCAGGTAGCAGTGTGTCAGATGACAGAAGCAGAGTATAACAGGACAATTGATATTGTTGGATTGCTTATTAAAACAATGGACAATGGAGCAAAAAGTACAAATACCATTATGGTAGATGGAAGCAGTATATCTGCGACTAATGAGCAGCCAGCATATACTTCATCAGATATAAAGGAATACTCTGATGCATTAAGAAGAGAAATTCATTACCTGAAACAAGGAAAAGGTAAAAAATATAAAATTGTAAATGGAAACAAACTGGTCAAAAGTGATAAAGGAATCTACACTTATCTATTTGAGATGGAAACAGAATTGCATCTGCCTGATGATGCACCGGTTGTAGTAGAGGCAGCAGGTGGGTTGAGAGCAGTAGGTTCGGTTTTATCCTGCGAAGATTTTCAGATACTTTTGCTTTTGGACAGAGATCTGAATGATAAGGTAAGCTCAGCATATCTGATGGTAGAGCCTTGGAAACTTCTTGAAGCGTTAGACAAGAAGATGAATTCCCTTAATCCTAATATTAACAAATTGGCAGTTAGAATAATGGAAGAGGGACCGGATTTATCAACTGACACAGACATTGGAAATGTACCGAAAGGACAGGCAGCAGTAGAACACAAACTTGAGACGGATGATATTGTGACAGTTTGGGGACCACCGGGAACCGGTAAAACATATACAATGGCAAAGATTGCAAACAGTTATATTGCACAGGGTAAGTCTGTTCTTATTGTATCTCACAGTAATGTATCAGTCGATGGTGTGATTAAGCAGGTTGTGAAAATGCTTGGAATGGACAAGCAGTCTATTTTGGAGGATGGAAAGATTCTGCGTTTTGGATATGTAAGAGACGATGAACTTTCTCAAAATCCATACGCTACATCATTCAATTATGCACTTAGTAAATGCGACAGTTATGCAAGACAGCTGGAGCATTTGATGGCAAAAAGGGATGAACTTCGGGCAAAAAATCAGATGAAGTCCAAAGAGTATGACGAGGTAGAACATAAAATTAAGGAAATCCGTGGCGAGATAAGAAAAGAGGAAAGAAAATATGTAGAGAGAGCACAGGTAATCGGAACAACTATTTCAAGAGCCACGATTGATCCTATGTTTGAAGAACGACAATTTGACCTTGTAATGTTTGATGAGGTTTCGATGGCTTATGTACCACAGGTTATTGCGGCAGCAGCTTTGGCAAAGGAAAAGTTTATGTGTGTAGGTGACTTTAGGCAGTTAGCACCTATTTCGCAGAGTCCTGATTCCCGTGTATTGCAGGTGGATATATTCTCTTACTTGCAGATTGTGGATGGAAAGGGAAATATGTATTGGCATCCTTGGCTTGTCATGTTGAATGAGCAAAGACGAATGGCTCCGGCAATCTCCGAATTTCCAAGCAAATTTATTTATAACAGATTGTTGAAGGATAATGCAGAGGTAATAAACGGAAAGAAAAAGAAGGATAATGATTTAGTTATTAAGAGTGCTCCTCTGCCGGGAGATGCATTAAACTTAATAGATCTTGCAGGAACATATTGTGCGGCGGATAAGAATACAGATGGTTCAAGATTTAATATACTTAGTGCGGTTATTTCATTTTCTACTGCTGTTAAAGCAGAGCAGAATCATATTAAGACCGTCGGTATTATTACTCCATATGCAGCTCAGGTCAGATTAATCCGTGCAATGCTGAAGGATTATTATACGAAGGGAACGACCAATGTGAGCTGTGCAACAGTACATCAGTTCCAGGGATCGGAATCTGATGTAATAGTTTTTGATGCAGTAGAAAGTTATCCTAAGAGTGCAGTGGGATATCTGATGGGAAAAGAGCCTAATCAGGTTGCCCGCCTGATTAATGTAGCAATTACACGAGGCAAAGGAAAAGTGATTACAGTTGCAAATGCAAGATTTTGGGAAAATGTGTTCAAAGGAACAAATCATATTTTCTATAAGTTATTGCAGCATATTAAGAACGGAAAACATCAGGTAATAGATAATCATGATAAAACACTCCAGCCTTATATTGAATCTGTAAATCCAGGCAGAATGATCAACATCTTTATGAATGAACAGGATGCAATTTCGATGTTTGAACAGGATATGAAAAAGGCAAAATGGCAGGCTGTAGTATCACTTCCAAGTGGAGAATTAAGAGAGACAGAACATCAGGTATTTGAGATACTTGATGAAGCAGACAGCAGAGGCATTGATATTAAGATGAAATCAAATGACTATGCTAAACTGCCAGAACAATGGAAAAAATATTGTGTTGGAACAGAAAATGCGACATTTCCATTGATTATAATTGATGATGAAGTGGTATGGTATGGATTACCTACGGCAAAATGGAAGTTCCAAGTAGATAAGACAACATCAATGATCACAGTGGTACATTCTATGGTTAGAATTAAAGGCAAGAATACTGTAGAAATGATAAAAGCGCTTACGGACATAGAAACAGTTATTGTAGGTCAGAACATAAGAAAGCTGGATAATAAGAAGAGTAAACTTGTCACTAATTCTTTTGCTGCAAGCAGTGGCAATTTAGAAGATAATGGTTCTATATTGAATTATGGTCTTGGAGCTTTTGTTGAAGAAAAGGAGTTTTGTTCCAAATGTAAGAATCATATGATACTCGCAAAGAATGCCAGAGGCACAGCTTACTTGAAATGTTCTAATAAAGCCTGCAAAGAAACGAAATATCTTACAGTTGATTTGATGAATTGGTATATCAATTCTCATAATATAAAATGCCCTAAGAGAGATGGTGGAGAATTGAAGGGTGGATTAGGTAAGTATGGTCCATATGTCAGATGTAATTGTGGACATTTCTTGAAACCAGACGAAATCTGAGAGAAGGTGGTAATTTATGTTGGAGACAATATTGTATGCAGTAGGATTTTTTATATTTACCATTTTCCTTCAGTGGCTGTTACATAAGGTCAGAAAAAACCACAATCAGGGGAACTCTGCAATATGGGTAGGCAATGGAGCAATTATTGTTATTTGTGTAATGGGCTTGATGACTAGGAATATCAATTATTTTTCTGCATTGATTGGATTTGTTGTGGGGGATGAAGTTGGTAAACAGGCAGGATGGCAGTAGAGATACTTACATACCAATATAAGAAAAGACAATACAGAAGTTATAACAGGAGACAAACATGGAAAAAGACTCAGGCAAATGGATCATGTATGGTGTAGACTGGGATGATCCGGAGTGTATTCATACAGTAGATGAGGCAATAGAATATATAAATGAGATTGGCTTCCTACCGCTTTTTAGAAACGATATACCGGGATTTTCGCTGGAAGAACGAACCGTGCCGGAGTACTGGTGGTGTGAGGATGTTGACAGAGATCCATGGATGTGGCGAGCGGTTATCGCAAGAAGACATGACATCGTATATGGCAAGTTTTTTAATAAAAAGGCAGGTTTTATATCGAGAAAATGGCTTCCTGTATTTGTCAATTACAGACGGGATGGATATGATTTTGATGCGCTGTATGAGGATGGAAAAGCCCCGAATAAGCATAAAAAGATCATGGATCATTTTATGGAAGAACATGTGGATACAGAACTGTATTCCAACGAACTGAAGAAAATGGCAGGGTATGGAAAAGATGGCGAAAAGGGATTTGATGGAGCTGTCACCAATCTTATGATGCAGATGTACCTTTGTAATTGCGACTTCAGAAAACGTGTAAATAAAAAAGGACTGGAGTATGGTTGGGATGTGGCGGTTTACTCGTCTCCGGAACATATCTATGGGTATGATTATGTAACCTCCTGTTACAAGGATGATCCGAAGGAGTCATGGAATACGATCGTCCGGCACATGCATGATATTTATCCGATCGCAACAAATGCACAGATAAAAAAGCTTTTGAAATAGAATCAAAGAAATTTATTATATTTAATCAAATTTATCTTATGTGCAGGATAGGAGCACATATGACAGGCAGGAAACAGCAGGTTGCTTTTTATAAAACAGATTCTCCTGTATGATATGAATAAAGGAGGACGAGTCATGGAAACAAAAAATATTATTTTTGAACTTCGTACAAAGAGAGGCATGTCACAGGATGAACTGGCTGAGAAAATAATGGTGACGAGGCAGGCTGTATCACGTTGGGAGAATGGTGTTTGAGTTATAATAGGACCAAGTTAGATGAAACCCAGTAAAATCAAGGGGTTATGCCTAATTTAGTCCTTATTTTTATACCATTTTAGCGGTAAAGATAGGGCAGCGCTGCAATATTAAACCGAAAATCCAAGTCAGTATCACAGATGTCCGCAATCAGTCTGAGAGTGAAT
>OGLX01000227.1_pt1 | contig 44111 bp, 63 predicted proteins | sample 1572821 | NCBI WGS metagenome assembly OGLX01 (sample SAMEA2581908, study PRJEB24529) | metagenome | biome: Human gut stool | place: China | collected 2011 | reverse complement strand
GTCCGGAAAGACGGACAATCTGTTTCCGAACGTATGCGGAGCTGCTGCAACAGCTTTGCAGAGTTCAGCGGGTGCTTGCAGGCACGCCGCAACCGGGGTCGCTCCCCGCTGTAACCTAAAAAGGGAATCAGCCGGATTACGCACCGATAGAGACGCGTGACACGACGGACAGAGACGCCGAACAGCCTATATCGAGAGGGCGAGTGCTCACCGGATAAGCACTCAAACGGACTTTGAGAGCCGAGAGCAAAACAACCGGTACAAAGTTACAAAGCCGATACGGCGCTTTCGGGCGGCTAAGTACACGCCGCGAAAGAGCACCAGTCTGTTTATCTCTTGTAAGCATACCTAATCACAGGACGGAACACAAGTAAACTTGCGAAAGTGAGGTAATACCTCTCTGGATTTCATACAACCGTTCTGGACAGCGGCGCAAGCCTCGGTAAAAGCCCGACGTACAGACGCGACGATAGCGTTCATACCTCCCTGTGGAGGTATACCGGTTTGCATAGTGCTGAAAGCAGGTGCGAGTCCTGCAAAACCGAAACAGTCGTATAATATGGCAAATCCCGCTCACCTTATGGCTTTGGTGAGCGGGGTTTGCTATGCTATTTAGAAAATACTCTGACGCGGGTGCGTGAGCCGGGCGGGAGAATGAGAGGGAGCGGTGAGGCTCCCATGCTTAACGCGTCCAGGTGGATGTAATGAAGATGATCTCGTCGTCGGTTACGTCCGCGGTGCTGTTGATGCTGAATGTGATCTCAAGCGGCGTGTGACGCGGTGCGATGTAGTCATCTGTGATCCACTCGTGGCCGTCTTCGGTGACGATGGTAACAATAGGCGCGTCCTGCGTGCCGGTCGGGTAGTCGATGCGGTACACCTCGCCGGAGATGGTGCGGGTGGCCGGTACGATCTGCAGCAGGGCGGCGATAATGGCGATTAGCTTAGTCATGATGGTTTTCCTTTCTGCCCTCGTTCCTCCGGGGCGGGTGGTTGGTTAATAAGAACCTTTAGCACTTGGCAAGCAAGAGGCACTGTGCGTGGGAGAGGTCGAGTTCGTAAGCCTTGCCGCCCTCGTGCGTGAGGGTGACGGTTGCGGTGCTCGTGCGGCGCGTGCCGTTGATCTTGCGTGTGCCGGTGGCGGTTACGGTAAAGAGATCGCCGCGAGTGCCGCGGTAGGTGTCGCCGATGGCGAAAGTCTTGTTAATGATGGCCATTGTGATTACCTCCTTAAATGCGTACACCGAGTAACATGCAGGTGCGGCGAGCGTCACAGAATGTGATCCAGTTTTCTTTGCTCTGGTCTGCAAGGTAAGCGGCTTTGGCTGCCTTGTAGATGGTGAGCGCTGTGGTTTTCTTCTCGGTAAGGGTCTTAGTGTTTAACATGGTGTGTACCTCCATTTTGTTTTCGGTGGTTTGTGTTTTCCTTTGTTGTGATTACAGTATATATCATTGAGCAATGATACGCAATAGGTAAAGTAAACATAATTGAGCAATGATATTTAGTGGAATTGTATAATTGAGCAATGATAACGGCTGTGGTACACTATAACAGGGAGGTGATACCATGGCAGTTGACCCAAACGCACGAACACGGGCGAGTAATAAGTATAACGCGAAAGCATACGATCGGCTTAATATCGTAGTACCCAAGGGGGAACGCGAACGCATTAAGGAGTATGCAGCCAGCAAGGGCGAGAGCCTGAACAGCTATGTATATAAGCTGATAACGGCAGACATGGACAAGTAACATATTGTAGGCAGACAAAAGCCGCTCCAAGTAACCGGGGCGGCTTTTTTGTGTCTATATGGTAAGGGGGGCGAGAGTATGGAAAAGCTGACCGCAAAACAGCGGGCATGGATTGATTATTACAAGCAAGGCAAGACAGCAGCAGAGGCGGCACGGCTTGCCGGTTACAAGCCTGATAACGCTAAAGTAATTGGAGCACAAAATTTAACAAAACTTAACCAGTACATTTCAGACCGTGACGAGCTGTTAGATCGTGCCCGTGTGGCGGATATGGCGGAGATTAACGCGTTTTGGAGCGATACCATGCGTAATGATAAGGCGGACATAAAAGACCGCCTGAAAGCGTCTGAGCTGCGCGCACGGAGTATCGGTGCGTTTATTGAGCGCCGGGAGATTGTAGGGGCGCAGACGATCACGGTTAAGCTGCTCGATGATGACGAAATGACAGATACAGAGTAAGGACTTGCAGCCGCGTAACAGCGGTGCAGGTCTGTTTTTTTACCCTGATTTGCAGGATTGGATTTTATAACTTGCAAAATCAAGGGTTTTTGTGGGGCTGAGTGCCGGAAAACTCGGGGTAAATACCGAGGAGCAAGACGGACGACGTTGTTTATTATGCAAAACACGCATTTTGTACAATTAGGAGGTGCGGCGGGTGCAAGTTAATATTCCCAAGCGGGCATTTAACGCGGCGTATCTGCCGCTGCTCTCGGATGATGAGCACCGATACATTGTGTTATATGGCGGCGCTGGCTCTGGTAAGTCTGTATTTGCAGCACAACGGCTGGTTGTACGCATGATGAGCAAGCCGCTGTGCAATGTGCTTGTGGTCCGCAAGGTTGGCGACACAAACCGAACGTCTACGTTTGCACTGCTGCAGCAGGTCATTAACGGCTGGGGCTTACATAGTCTGTTTGATGTTACCGACCTTAAGATTGTATGCAGGCTTACCGGCAACGCCTGTATTTTTAAGGGTTTGGACGATCCCGAAAAGATTAAGTCGGTGACATTTCCCAAGGGCGAACTCACCGATATATGGATTGAGGAGGCAAGCGAGATTGCGGAAGCCGACTTTAATCAGCTTGATATCCGTTTGCGAGGCAAGCGGATACACGGACAGATTACCTTGTCATTTAACCCGATCAACGTTCTGCACTGGCTCAAAAAACGGTTTTTCGATCGCAAGGATGAACGGGCGGTGACGCTCAAAACCACCTACAAGGACAACGCATGGCTTGATGAGGACTACAAGCGGACGCTGGAAGGGTACAAGGACAGCGATCCTTACTATTACCAGGTGTATTGTCTGGGGCAGTGGGGCGTTATCGGCAAGACGATATTCGACGCGGCCAAGGTAAACGGCAGGCTGGCAGAGCTTCCACCGGCAGAGCGGCGCGGGTACTTCGTGTACTCCACAACGTTTGATGCACTGGCGAATCAAGTCAAGATTGATGATCGTTCTATCAAGTGGGTGGACGCTGACGACGGCTATATCTCCATCTATCAGGATAGGCGCGAGGGCGTGCCGTATGTGATCGGCGGCGATACGTCGGGCGAGGGCTCAGACTGGTTTGTTGGGCAGGTGCTCGACAACACCAACGGGCGGCAGGTGTGTACACTGCGTCACCAGTTCGACGAGGATGTATACGCGGCGCAGATGTATTGTCTGGGTATCTACTATAACAAGGCGCTGATTGCGATTGAGGCGAATTACAGCAGCTACCCCATCAAGGAGCTGCAACGGCTGCGGTATCCGCGGCAGTACGTCCGGCAGACCGAGGACAACTACACCCACAGACCCCGCGACAGCTACGGCTTTAAGACCACAAGCGTTACGAGGCCGGTTATTATCGCCGGACTGGTTGAGGTGGTGCGCGAGAGCGTGGAGCTGCTGAACGACGCGGACACGCTCGGCGAAATGCTGACGTTTGTACGCAATGAGAAGGGCAGAGCAGAGGCGGAACAGGGCGCACACGATGACTGTGTTATGGCGCTGGCTATCGCCTACTATGCACGCACACAGCAGAGCTACACCGAGGACAAGCCACGAGGCAAGCGGGCCAAGTGGACGGATGACATGTACGAGGATTACTACAACGCCGACAAGAGCGGACAGGAGTACCTGTTATCTAAATGGGGCAATCCGTTTTGAAAATGAGGTGATAAAATGCAAAATCCGTTTGATAAAACGGGCGAGAGCGACGAACAGATTTTGAAGAAGTGGCAGGACAGGCTAAGCAAGGCGCGAAGCAAGTACCAGCCGGAGCTTAATCTGATGGTCGAGCGGGAAGAAATCTACCGGGGAACACACAAGATCGACAAGGTGCACGGCAAGAACCAGAAAGCGCAAGATGCAGTAGTGGCGCGGAACGTGGTAGCGGAAATCATCGAGGCGGAAGTATCGAGCGATATTCCAACGCCTAAGGTTACGCCGAGACACGAGGAGGACGAACAGCTCGCAAAGACGATTGAGGATTATATCCGAAACGAGCTTGACCGCCTGCCGTTTGAGCGCTTAAACGATCAGGACGAGCGCACCACGCCGACGCACGGCGGCGACTTGTTCCTCGTCGAGTGGGACAACACCAAGCGGACGCACACCACGCGCGGCGCGCTGAGTGTTACGCTGCTGCATCCCAAGCAGTTTATCCCACAGCCGGGCGTTTACAGTATCCCGGAGATGGATTACTTCTTTATTCAGCTCGCACAGAGCAAGGAGTACATCAAGAAGAAGTACGGCAAGGATGTATCCGCTGAGGACGAGGAGCAGCCCGATGCACGAGGCTTTGAACAAAGCGTGGTAGATGATCTGGTGACGGAGAATATCGGATACTTCCGGAACGCTGACGGCGGTATTGGGCGCGTAGCGTGGTGCAATGACGTACTGCTGGAGTACATGGAGGACTATCAGGCGCGGCGCATTAAGACTTGCAGCAAGTGCGGCGCGGATATGCAGGGCGATACCTGCCCGTACTGCGGCAGCAAGAACGGCGAACAGAAAACCGTCAAGGACTTTGCGCGGACGGATGAGAACGGTATTCCGATGACCAAGATGGTTGAACATATCAGCCTTGATGAGATGGGCAAGCCTACCGTTACACAGCACGAAGAAAACGACATGATTCCGTACTACAAGCCGGACGTGTATCCGGTGGTACTGCGGCGCAATGTGTCCGTTGTTGGTAAGCTGTTAGGTTCCTCTGACGTGGACATGGTGCGGGATCAGCAGATGCTTGTAAACAAGCTCGACAGCGCAATCTCGCAAAAGCTGCTGGGCGGCGGCTCGGTTATCACACTGCCCAAGGGCAAGCAGATTAGACGCACGGACGAGAATTTCAAGGTTTTCGAGATTGACAGTCCGGAAGAAAAAGCAATGGTTGATGTGCTGACCCTGCAGCCGGATATTTCCCGCGATATGGCGTTTGAGGACAGCACCTACACGGCAATGCGTAATCTGATTGGCATTACGGATTCGTTCCAGGGACGCAAGGACAGTACCGCAACCTCTGGTACGGCAAAGCAGTTTGCAGCGGCGCAGACCGCCGGACGACTGGAGAGCCGCAAGGTGATGAAGAATGCCGCCTATGCGGATTTGTTCGAGGTTATGTTCAAGTTCCTGCTGGCGTACTCGGACGAGCCACGGCCGATGGTATATAAGGACACCAACGGCACGCAGATGTATGGCGTGTTCAACAAGATGGATTTTCTCAGGGTGGATGACGCGGGCGAACCGTACTGGAACGATGAATTTCTGTTCAGCGTAGACCAGACCGCGCCGCTTGCGGGCAACCGCGAAAACCTCTGGCAGGAGGCGAGAATGAACCTCGAAAACGGCTGTTTTGGTGACCCGACCGATATGCAGAGTCTCTTGACATTCTGGACGATCATGGAGGGATTGCACTACCCGCTGGCAAGCGAAGTTAAACAGCAGCTTTCCGAACGACTGGCACAGCAACAGATGATGGCACAGCAGCAGGCAATGACGCAGCAGAGCATGCCAACCGAGATTGCAGACCCGACGCAGGCGGTAAATCTGGATGATATGCCGAGTTATCAGGAGGGAGGCGGCAGTATTGGTATGTCCAATCTGTAAGATTGACACGAAGACGGACACTGTAGACGGTAAGCTCGTGCTTATCTGCAAAAATCCGCAGTGCCCAAACTATAAGCAGATAGTAAAGGAGGTGAAATAGTATGGCAAAGTGTGCAACTCTGGCCGGCAAGGTGAAGAACTCCGGCAGCATGGAGGTCAAGGCGCTGTATCAGCAGACCAAGACCAAGAAGCCGACCGTTAAGACCGGCGGCGATCTGCGCTCCTCTAAGAGCGGCAAGTAAAAGGGAATAGCGGAACCGTCCGAAAGGGCGGTTTTTTATGCCCAAAATCGCATGGAACAGCGTAAAAATCCGGAAAGGAACACCCAAATGGAAGAAATTATGGAAACCGAAGTGGAAACCACCGAGGCAGGCGTAAACGAGCCGGAATCCGCCGAACCGGCATCCATCGGCCCCGAGGAAACAGGCGAAAACGAGCAGCAGACCGCCGAAGCTGCGCCCGAGGGAGTACAGAGTGCGGAAGATAACGCACGATTTGCCGCTGCAAGACGCAGAGCGGAAGCGCAGTTTAACGAGCGCATTCAGCAGGAGCGACAGGCGGCAAAGGATGAGGTCATCCGGCAGATGTACGAGGGTCAGCTTGACCCGTACACCAACAAACCGATCACCTCTGAGGCTGATTTGCAGGCGTATCAGCAGGCATATCAGCGCGACCAGATGCAGCAGGCAGGGATTGACCCGTCCATGCTCGATCAGATGATCGCAAACAACCCCACTGTACGGCAGGCGCAGGAAGTGCTTGACCGTGTGCAGATGGAGGAGGGCGAGCGGCAGATGAACGAGGCAATCAAGGAGATTTCCCACCTTGACCCGTCCATTACCGACGTTGCTGCACTGGCAAACCACCCGAACGCACCCGTTTTTAACGAGTACGTCAACAGAGGCTATTCGCTCGTTGACGCGTTCCGCCTTGCAAACTTTGACCAGCTGACCGGCAAGCGCGCAGCAGCGGCAAAGCAGCAGGCCATGAACAATGTCAACGGCAAGAGCCACCTGGCCACCACAGCAGGCAATGCGGGCGGTGACGATATTGTAATCGACCCGCAGGAAATGCAGATGATGAAGCACGCATTTCCGAACCTTACCCACGCACAGCTTGTGGCTAAGTTCAAAAAATACAAGTAAAAGGAGATTTTTTCATGTTTAAGATCGCATATCGCCGTGTGGCTGATGTGTCCCCGTTCGTTTACCTTCCCGGCGCGGACGGCCTGACCCTCGGCATGGCGGCTACTCTGACTTCCGGCGCTCTGGCAAAGGGCACCGCTTCCGTCAAGCCGACTCACATTATCATGGGTCCCAAGCGCGAGGACGGCAATTACCCGGCTATCGAGGTAAACGACAACATCGTATTTGAGACTACCTCGACCGCAACCGTTGCACAGACCGTCGTCGGCTCGGCTGTCACTCTGGCAGCTGATGCGCTGACCGTTACCGCGACCACCACCAAGGGTGTGTTCAAGGTGCTTACCACCGACGGCGCTACCACCAACTCGACCGTTACCGGCGTGTTCGTTGATCCGGCAGCGGTTGCCGCCTAAAAAAGAGAGGAGACAAGATAATTTATGGCAGGCATTACTTTTTCTGAGGCTTCCGGCGTTGCCGATTCCTTCTTCGGCAAGTCGCAGGCACCCATCAAGGCGATCATTGCAGATCGTGTAGAGAGCTTTCAGGAGCAGAGCATGATCGACAAGGTATTCTATATGGATACCACCCCCAACTACGCAGAGAAGTACACCTCGGCTACCGCGCTGGGTGATTTTCAGGACGTTGGCGAGAACGGCGCGTATCCGCTGACCTCTGTACAGGAGGGCTACAGCAAGATCATCGAGCCGACCACCTGGAAGAGCCGCTTTGAAGTCACCCGCGAGCTCATCGAGGACAGCAAGTTCAATCTGGCTGAATCTCGTGCACGCAAGTTCGGCGCTTCGTACAACCGTACCCGAGAGAAGTACGCGGCGGACATGATCGCGGGCGGCGTCGGCACTTCGATCACCTTCGGCGGCAAGAAGTATGACACCACCTCCGCAGACGGCGTTTCCCTGTTCTCCAACGCGCACGGCTCGGCAACCAAGGGCTACAAGAACCAGTCCAACCGCTTCAAGTACACCGCCGGTACGGACAAGTATACCGAAATTCTGGACGCGGCACAGGAGCAGATGCAGGACATCCGCGACGACGACGGCAACCTGCTGAACATCAAGCCGGACACCATCATCATCCCGAATTCCGGCAAGCTCAAGCGCGCGCTGTTCGCGGCTATCGGCTCTGAGCTGGACCCGAACACCAATAACAATGCGTTCAACTTCCAGGTCGGCCTGTGGAACGTACTGGTATGGAACTACCTGCCGAAGACCATCGGCGGAAAAGAGTATTTCATGCTGATGGATTCCGACTACAACAAGGACGCGATGTGCATGCCGTGGCTTGACCGCGTAAGCCTCACCGTTCGCTCCTCGGTGGACGAGAACACCGACGCAAACTACTGGTCCGGTCGTGCGCGTTTCGGCGCGGGCTTCAACGACTGGCGTGCAATCTCCATCGTTGGCGACTCCCTCACGAACGCTTCCGAACTGTAAAGACAAGGGGCGGGGGAAACCCCGCCTTTTCCTTTTTGAAAGGAGTGTGAGCGAATGACATGGGAGCAAATTCAGAAAGCGGCGCTTGATAAGATTTTCTCTCGTTTGAACTACGGCACGGAGGTTTCGCTGACTTCGCCTGATGTGGCGGACTATGTGCGGGCCATGCCGCACGCGGCATGGTTCGCAATGATCGACCTTGCGGAGATCATGCCGATTTACAAGAGCGTGGAGGTGGAACTGCCGGACGATAACGCGAAGGGCAACCGGCTGTACCACCTCAAGGAGCTTGCACCGGATTTCATGCGGTTCTGCCCCGACCGGCTGACCATTCGCGGAGAACACAACACGTTTGAGCGCGTGAACGACTATCAGTTTGACGGCATGGACGAGCTGTATTTACCGGCAGAGTACCAAGGCACGCTTGTTATCTGGTATGAGGCATACCCCGAGGAAATCACCGAGGACACGCCGAACGACACGACCTTTTCTCTTGCGGAGGAGGCGCAGCGGGCGATTCCGCTGTATATCGCGGCAGAGGTGTTCAAGGAAGATGACATTTCGATGGCAACGCAGTATTTGAACGAGTATGAGAACGTAAAGTCCATGCTGGCTTCCCGCCGTCAGCAGACGGCAAGCGGCGGCGCGTGGCGCAGTGTTACGGGGTGGGTGTAAATGGCGACATACAAAATTCCGGATTCCCCGAAGAAGTACAAAACCGAATACTCCAAGTTTAAGGGCGTTGACCTGTCAAGTAATCCAACACAGGTTGATTCTGCCCGCGGCGCGATGGGTACGGTCAACCTGATTTCGGACAGCGGCGGCTTTCCCGAGAAACGGAAAGGCTGGCGCGTGCTGCAAACCTGTGAAGCACCGGTAAACGGCTTGTATCGCGGCGTTATCAAGGGAAAGGAATACTTCCTTGTGCATGGCGGCACAAAGCTGTATCAGTGGACAGACGGCAGTATTAAGGAGCTGAAAAGCGGCCTGACAAACGGCAAGGGCACGGCGTTTACACTGAACGACAAGATCTATGTGCTGACGGGCGGCGAGTACCTTGTGTTTGACGGTGAAACCGTCAAGGACGCGACAGCGGACGCTTACGTTCCGACAACCTCCATCGCGAACAAGCCGGAAGGCGGCGGCACGAGCTTTGAAGATGTGAATCTGCTGTCAAGCAAGCGCAAGAACGAGTTTTGCGCGGACGGCTCGGCAACGGTATATCAGCTGGACACAACCGATGTGGAAAGCATTGCAGAGGTCAAGGTAGATGCTAAAGTATGGGAGAGCGGTAAATACACGCTGGACGGCAAGAAAGGACAGGTCAAATTCACGACCGCACCGCCGAAACCCAGTATTGCGGGCAAGGACAACGTAAGCATTACGTTTGTAAAGACGGTGGAAGGGTACAAGGACAAAATCATCAAGTGTACTATTGCGGGCATTTACGGCGGCAAGTCGCAGGACAGAGTGTTCCTTTCCGGTAATCCGGACGCGCAGGACACGGACTGGCGCTGCGAGAGCAACAATCCGCTGTACTTCTCCGACCTCTCCTATACCAAGGTGGGCGCGGACGGCGCGGCAATCATCGGGTACAGCGCAATTTCTGACAGTCAGGCGATTATCAAGGCGGACGACCGAAGCGAAACCACGATCTACTTTCGCGGCTACAACATCGACACGACCACAAGCAAGGTGCAGTTTCCGGTAAGACGCGCCGCCGCCGGTGCTGGTGCAGTGGCAAAACGGGCGTTCGCGTATCTGCCGGAGGAACCGGTATTTCTCAGCCGAACCGGTGTGTTTGCGCTGACGAGCAGCAATATCACGGCACTGCAGGTAGCGCGAAACCGCAGTTACTATGTGGATGCGGCACTGACCAAGGAAGAACACCTCGAAAACGCCTGCGCGGTGGTGTGGAACGGCTATTATGTGCTGGCTGTCAACAACCACGCCTATGTTATGGACACCAACCAGAACGTAGCGTACAAGCCGCAGTCCTACGGCGATTATGTATACGAGTGTTACTACTGGGACAACTTCCCGGCGGTGCGCATGATGGAGAGCCGAGGCAGCTTGTATTTCGGCACAAGCGACGGCAAAATCTGTCGCCTGAACACGGATATTGACACCATGCAGGCGTATTCGGATGGCGGCACGCTCGGTGAGGACGGCAAAATCACGGGAAGCACAGCCATTTCCGCAGAGTGGCACACCAAGGCAGACGATGACGGCGATTTTATGACGTATAAGACCATGGTAAAGCGCGGCAGCGGCGTTATGATGAAGCCTTATACCCGTTCCTCGATTCAGGTGTATGCACGGACAGAGCGTGACTTCGGCAGAAAGATTCGGGACGGCATTGCGGATATTTTCAGCTGGACGGATATTGATTTCAGCCGCTTTACGTTCAACAGCAATGATGCGCCGCAGGTGCTCCCGTTCAACAGCAAGGTAAAGAAATACAAGACATTGCAGCTGATAATGAAAAACGATGCAATGAACGAGGCGTTCGGTATCTTCGGCATTATCAAGCGGTATACCATCGGAACGAGTGTGAGGTGAGTAAATGGCAATCGAAAAGATTTCAGACAGTACGATCAGCGCGAACGGCGTTATCTCTGCACCGGATACGCTGACCGGCACGGCGGCAGAGAATAAGGCGGTATTCGACAGACTGACAGGCAAGACGGCGATTCCGAAAGTCAACGAGGTTATTGACGAAGTAAACCGGCTGACCGGACAGGACGTTTTTACCGTCAAGGCACCGGACGGCTCGATCGTTTATATGCGGCTCAACAGCGACAAGGTTCTCGAAACGTCAACCGACGGCGTGAATTTCGAGGCGACCGGCTCGAGCGGTCATGTTGTGCTCGATGCGGGCGGGCGGACGCTGCCGCAGAGGAGCAGGATGCAGTTTGCAGAGGGCTCGGTCGAGGATGTGGACGGCGTTACGGTGGTGCATGGCATTGTCGGTCCACAGGGTGAAAAAGGTGATATTGGCGAACAGGGCCCGAAAGGTGAAACCGGCAATCTCGGCCCGGTAATCGTGCCGAGCGTGGACGAGAACGGCGTTATGTCGTTTGCCGTGCAGGCTACGGCAATTGCGCCGCAGAGCGTTTCCGTTCGCGGTCCGCAAGGCCCTCAGGGTGTGCAGGGCGCACAGGGCGCACAAGGCGCAAGAGGCCCGCAAGGCATTCAGGGCGTGGCCGGTGCACAAGGCCCAAAAGGTGAACAGGGCGACATCGGCCCGGCAGGTCCTCAGGGCCCGAAAGGCGACACTGGCGCACAAGGTCCTCAGGGCCCGCAGGGCAAGACCGGCGCAAACGGCAAGGACGGCAAGAGTCTGTTCGTGCAAGACGTTTACGCGACACTGGCGGCACTTCGCAAGGCAATCCCCAACGGCGACGAGTATATGTATCAGGTGAGCGCGAATCATGAGTGCTACATCTGGTCGGAAATCGCGCTCGACTGGGTATCCGTCGGAAAGCTGGAGGGCCCGACCGGCCCGCAAGGCCCTCAAGGCGCACAGGGTGTGCAGGGTGAGACTGGACCGGAGGGCAAACAGGGTAAGCAAGGCCCCCAAGGTATACAAGGTGTGCAAGGCCCCCAAGGCGAGACCGGACCGGAGGGTCCGCAAGGCCCGGCTGGCGTTGCCGGTCAGAACGGCAAGAACGCGTATACTTCGGCGGTAGAAGCGGGGTATTCCGGTACGGAAGCCGCGTTTAACAAGGCACTGAGTGACGTGCCTGGACATATTGCAAGCACAAGCAACCCGCACAAGGTGACGGCGCAACAGGTTGGCGCTGACCCGACCGGCACGGCTGCAAATGCGGTGTCCACGCATAACACGAGCACAAGCGCACATTCTGCGCAGTTTGCCAAGAAACAGGACAAAATCAAGGGTAAAAAGGGTAAATATCTCGGATTTACGGCGAATGACACCGTGGGCGAGGTAGACGCGCCGGCATCCGGCGGTTCACGCATTACGCTGACGTTTGCGGCTGATTTTGTCGGTCAGGCATGGACACTCAAGGGCGGCGGGGAAACCTACACCGGCACGGTTGACAGCAGCAAGACGGCAACTGTAAGCGTACTCGGTATCAATACCACCTACACGCTGTCGTGCGTGCTGGACGGCGTGACCTACACCGCCGAGGTGACGACCAAGGCGTATTACACGGCGCTTGCAGTAACGCTTGAGAAATTCCAGAGTACGATTACCGTAACCGTAGATAGTGGTTCAACGGTAACGGCTACGCTCGGCAGTACGGTATTGACCAAGACAAGCAATGGTACGGCTGTGTTTACCGTCGGTAAGGCGGGCACATGGGCGATCAAGGCTACTAAGGGTGACCAGACCGCAGAGGGTACGGTAAGCATTACCGCCAGTGGTCAGAGTAAGTCGCTGACGCTGAGTTACGCTAATGTGTTCGGCGTGATGTGGGATACGAGCAACAGCAGCACCGCATTGACGCGCTTAACTCCGAGCACCGACCCTTACGGATTGGTTACGCGGTCGGTGACGACTGAGCCAATTCCAGCTGTCGGAACTGGCTCTGGAAGCAGCTTGTTTGACAGCTTTATGCCATGGAGCGGCATGAAAGAGTGCAATCTGAACAATGCAGGCGCTGTGACAGCATGGAAAGGTGACAGCGGGTTCTCACGTTCTAATAACTTTACCATGGTGTTTATTCCGGAGTTCTATATTGCGGCGAAACGTAACGGCACAAAGCAGTATTTCTACGTTTCGGACAAGCCGAAAAGTGGATTTACAAAGCATCCTGGTTCAAATAAATATATCGGTAAGTATCACATGACCCGTGGAGGGTACAGCATCAGCGTCGGAGAGCCTGTTGTCTCTATAACTCGCGATACGGCAAGAAACAAAGCTAAAAGCATTGGACAAAAGTTCCATTTGTACGATTTCGCAACGTATTGTGCGATTATCTTTTTGTATATCGTCGAATTTGCGGATTGGAACTGTCAGAGTAAGATTGGACAAGGATGCACTAATAATTCCTCTTCAATCAATTCTGGCGGCACAGACAGCATGACCTATCACACGGGACGCGCGAGCGGCACAGACGGTAAAACCGCAGTGCAGTACCGTTGGATCGAAAACCTGTGGGGCAATGTATACCAGTTTATTGACGGCTTTAACGCCAATGGTACAACGGCGTATTACTGTACTGACCCAAGTGAGTACGCGGACAATACCTCGAGCGGCTACACCAATATTGGCACGCTTTCCGGCTCTGGTTGGATTAAGGATTTGACTGTTACCGACAATGGTTTACTGATTCCGAAAACGTCTGGTGGCTCGGGAACAACCTACGTCCCGGACTACGTTTATTCCTCGTCTGACTGGCGCGTGCTGTTTGTTGGTGGCGATTGGAGCTATGGCTCGAATGCAGGTCTGTTGTGCTTCTATGCGAACGGCGCCTCTTCGTATTCGAGCTCGGGCATCTCCGCGCGTCTCCTGTGCGAGGCGTAGCCTCGCAATCCCCTCCGGGGGTCCGGGGGTCGCAACCCCCGGCATGTTTCAAAGTGTAAACTTTAAGTGAATAAGGGACTGTCTGCGCGTCGCGGAGCACGTGCTGTATGTTGGTGGCAATTGGAGCAATGGCTCGAATGCAGGTCTGTTGTACTTCAATGCGAACAACACCTCTTCGAATTCGAACTCGAACATCTCCGCGCGTCTACTTAGCAACTCAATTATCATTGCGCAGGCTTTTCCTCACCCCTTGGTGAAAATCATGCCCAGAGGACGGGAGTTAGTAGGTTACTCGAATACTCTCGCAGGCAATAAGGATGTGATAACAATCCCGAAAAGAGTTGGATTCCTCTATGAAAAGATGCTCGACAGAGCATTTATAACAGAAACAATACGACTTGCCGCAAACGGCAAGAAGAAACGTCGCAGTGTCCGGCGTGTACTGGCGAACATTGACGCATACACTGAAAAGCTGCTCGTCATGCTGCGGACGGACAGTTTCATACCAACAAAACCGAAAATCAAGCGCGTGTACGACATTTCAAGCCGTAAATGGCGTGAAATTAAGGTTGTACCGTTTTACCCGGACGGCTGTGTGCATTGGCTTTGTGTCCGTGCAATGCAACCGGTGCTGATGCGTGGTATGCATTATTGGTCGTGCGCAAGTATTCCTGGGCGAGGTGGCGCTCGTGCTATGCGGCAGATTGCCCGCGTTGTACAGCGCAAACCGAAAGACAGTAAGTATTGTGCGCAGATGGATGTACGTAAGTTTTACGACAGTATTCCATTGGACGGTATGCGGCGTGCACTGGAACGCAAAATCAAAGACAGGCGATTTATACGTCTGGTGACACGCATTATTGCTGACGGTTTAGCGATTGGCTACTATATCTGTCAGTGGCTTGCAAACTACTATCTGGAAACTCTTGACCGCACGTTGTGCGCGTGCAAGGGTGTTGTCTGCGAAGTGCGTTACATGGACAACGTGACAATCTTTGGACGCTCCAAAAGAGCACTGCACAAGGCTGTCAAGGCGGCAGAACAGCACCTTCAAACACTCGGGCTGACACTGAAAGGAGACTGGCAGGTGTACCCGATCAAGAAACGCAAGGTTGATGCGGTCGGGTATAAGTTTGGTCGCAATGCGGTCGTACTGCGCAAGCGCAGTCTGCTGCGGACACTGCGACAGCTTAGACGAGCGGCAAAGCGGGAGCGTGTGTCAGCAAAGATGGCACAAGCGCTGCTTAGTCGGCTTGGACGGCTGAAATGGTGTGCCAGCAAAACGATAATGGTTAAATATGTACGTCCAGTGGGCGTGCAAAATTTGAAAGGAGTGGTACGAATTGAGAGTGCACGGAGATGTCAAACCGCCTGAGGTTGCGGCAGGCAGTATGCCAAACAAGCCCGGTAGGGCATGGGTACGGCTGACACTGAATGCCAAGCAGGAAACGGACAAGGACGGTCACAACAGTTGGGTGTACGATGAGTACATTACTGAGGTGGAGGATACGCCCGGTCTGATGGACGAGGTAAAAGCCAACTATGATAATCTGCTGCGGGAAGCCAAGGCAAACGAGAAAAGTAAAGCTGACCTCGTGGCAGAAAATGAAGAACTGGCGGCGCAGAACGCAACGCTCAAGCAGCAGGTCGCGGCGCTGACCGATCAGCAGTCTTTTTATGAGGATTGCATCGCGGAAATGGCGCAAATAGTTTATGCGTAAGTTAATCAACAAAATCAAGGAAAAGTTTGAAAGGATGTTTTTAATGATGGCAATGTTATTTGCACAGCGTGTGATTCTTGGTAAGTGTGAGTTCGAGCAGGTACCGAAGAAGCTCAAAAAGCAGGTAGCGGGAATCCTGATCGACGAGTGCGGTATGCCCGAACTGGTACCGGCTGAGTTCGGCGGGACGGCAGCGTAACTCATACGCGCAAAGAGAAAGAAAAAGCGCAAAGGAGAATAAAATGAATAATGTAAACGAGTTCAAAGCCGCTGTTGCGGCGGGCATTGCGGTGCTTACCGCACTTTGGGGGTGGTTCGGCTGGCTGGTTGTGCTGTTTGTGGCAGCGATGGCGGCGGACTATCTGACCGGCACGGCGGCGGCAATGCAGAAAGGAAAATGGTCGAGTAAGGCGGCAAGGGACGGCATTTTTCACAAAGTCGGTTCCATCGTAGTGGTTGCAGTCGCAGGCGGCGCGGATTTGCTTATCGGTATGATTTGTGACCATCTGCCGGGCGTGACGCTTCCGTTTGAATATACGGTTCTGCTTTGCCCTCTGGTAGTAGTCTGGTACACGCTGACGGAACTCGGCTCTATCGTTGAGAACGCGGTTTCCCTCGGTGCGCCTGTTCCGGCGTGGCTGCAAAAGGCACTTTCCGCCGCAAAGGACGCGGTGGACAAAATCGGAGATGAGGAAAAATGAAAATCACTTTTAAGGGCTGTAACCCAAGCAACTACCGCAAGGGCAGAGAGTTTCCCGTGCACTGGATTGTTCTGCATTTCACCGCGAACAACGGCGATACGGCACAGAACAATGCAGATTTTTTTGCAAGAGAAAGCGGCCTGCGTGCCAGTGCGCACTACTTTGTAGACCCGAACGGCGTTGTGCAGAGCGTAAAGGACTGCGACACGGCATGGCACTGCGGCAAGGAACGCGGCGGCAGTTACTACAACGATTGCCGGAACGCAAACAGCATTGGAATTGAAATGTGCAGCGTTATCCGTAATGGCGTGTACGTTATCCCGGAGGCTACAATGAAGCGCGCCGCAAAGCTGACCCGTGCGCTGATGGCAAAGTACCACGTACCGGCATCCCGCGTGTGCCGTCACTATGATGTGACTCACAAGGATTGCCCGGAGCCGTGGGTGAGAAATCCAAAACTGTGGCAGAAATTTAAGGATATGCTGACAGAGGAGGTTGAAGATATGACTGAACAGCAGACACGAAACATTGTAAAGCAGGAGATCAGCAAAGCAGAGAACGCAAAGAAAGTATACAACAGCGTTGCCGAATGCCCGGCGTGGGCGAAAGACACCGTACAGAAGCTGTTGAACAAGGGCTTCCTGCAGGGTGACGATCAGGGCAAACTGGCACTGACGACCGACCTGCTGCGCCTGCTGGTTATCAACGACAGAGCACATCTGTACGACTAAGAGAAAAAACGAGGGGAAAGATATGCGGTGACACCATAACAAGGGGATAACCGCATGAAATTAACGGAGTTTACAAGACCGGAGGTGGAATACCTCCGGCAGGAATGCAACTTTACAGACGAGGAACGCGCCGTGTTCGACATGAGGGCATCGGCGCGTTCTATCGTTGAGATCGGACTTACACTGCATATGAGCGAAAGCACCGTGTACCGCAAGCTAAACTGCATCAAACGTAAAATATTGCGAGTTTTATGACAGGTTCGGGATAGTGAAAAGCCTTATACTGAAAGTATAAGGAGTGAACGCCTATGAGTTACGAACAACGTCTTGAGTTGCTGGGCTACGACCCTGTTTGCGCTCGGCGCGTTGCAGAGGACTACCGCGAAGCAGGCAACACGGAGTATCTGGAGGAATATCTTGCATACAAAGAGGCTGCGCGCAAATCCATCAGCGAACACGTTACGGAGGTGCTGGGCTAATGGCATATCCTTATGGTTACACTGGCTACACGCCGCAGTATCAACAGCAGTACCCGCAACAGCCAATGCAGACACCAATGCAACAGCAGGTGCAATCTCCACAGCATATTGTACGACCTGTGGCAAGCGTGGAGGAAGCGCGCGCGGTACAGACGGACTTTTCCGGTGCGCTTACTATCATGCCGGACACGGCGCACGGCTATATCTACACAAAGCAGCTCAACCTTCAAACCGGCTGCGCGGATTTCGCGGCATACAGCCGGGTGCAGATGCAGGAAACAAATAAACCCTCGGAAACGGATTTGTCAATGTTCGTTCCGAGAAGCGAGTTTGACGAGCTGAAAGCACGGTTCAACACGCTGTGCGACAAGTTGGGAGGGAGCGAGGCATGATGAGCATAATTCAGCTGATGCAGCTGATGCAGCACGGCGGGAACCCGACGGTGCTTTTGCAGCAGATGACAGGCAACGCTCCGATGGTGAATCAGCTTATGCAGAGTATGCAGGGGAAAAGTCTGGATGCACTGCGGCAGATGGCGATGAACATCGCCAAAGAACGGGGAATCGACCTCGGCGAGTTTGCACAGCAATTCGGCATGAAGATCAAGTAAATATCCATTTTCAGTTTTGACGGAATCTTGATGAAAATCCGACGTGAATTTGTCATGTTCGGAAAGCGTACGGTTCCGATCAAATATAACTGAAAAGGAGAATTACACTATGAGTGACGATTCGATGGCTCTGGGTTATGCACTGGGTCAGGACAGCAACGGTAGCAACAACGGCTCCGGCATGTGGGGCGGCGATGGCTCGTGGATTTTCGCATTTCTGATTATTGCACTGATTTTCGGCGGCAACGGCTGGGGCTGGGGCAACAACGGCGGCAACGGTGCGAACGGCGCAGGGTATCAGGGCGCGGTTACTCGCTCCGATCTGTGCAGTGAGTTCAACTTCAACAACCTGTCCCGTTCCGTTCTCGGCATTCAGGACGGATTGTGCAACGGCTTTTACAGTATGAACAACGGTATGCTGACCGGCTTCAACACGCTCGGCAGCGCGGTTTCTAACGGCTTCCACGGCGTGGACAATTCGGTTTGCCAGCTCGGCTATCAGAACGCCCAGCTTATCAACGGCGTAAACCAGAACATGAGCACCGGCTTTAACGGCGTTACCGCAGGTCTTACTGCACTGGGCACGCAGATGGCAAGCTGCTGCTGCGACACGCAGCGTCAGATCGAGCGCGGTTTCTGCGAGACCAACTACAACGCGGCTACCAATGCGCGTGACATTATCCAGACTGCGCACAACGACACCGACCGCATTATTGCACGCATCGACCAGATGGAGAGCACCCGTCAGGCGGAGAAGATCGCGGCACTCCAGAATGAGAACCAGACGCTCAAGTTTGCGGCTTCTCAGGAGGCGCAGAACAACTACCTTGTAAACGCGCTGCGTCCGGCACCCGTTCCGGCGTTTCCCGTTCCGGCACCTTACCAGTTTTCCGGCTGCGGCTGCAACACCTGCTGCGGCATGTGAGAGATACGTTCAGCCGGGGGGCATTCCCCCGGCTTTGATAGGAGGTTTTGATTATGGCTTGCAAGCCTGTACAAAAACTGTGTCCGAACCTGCGTATCTCACAGGCGGTCACTTACACAAGCGGCGTGCTGACGGTGAACATTCCGGCGGGGGACTACCAGAACGGCTGCGTTTACGGAATCGTAATCGCGCAAAACATTCCGTCAACAACGATCATCGGCGCGCCGGTGGTAATCACCATCGGGGACGGAACGGTAACGTATCCGCTGCTGAAATGCAACGGTGCTCAGGCGACAGTGTTTAATCTGGATACCCGTCACAAGTACCTTTGCCGGGTGGTCACTTCGGCAAACGGAGGCAGTTTCCGTATGCTCGGTAATTCCTGCTGCTCTCACTCTAACGCGCTGCGGTCCATCAACGGAACTGCACCGACAACGTAAGGGGGTGACGGCATGAAAAGAGGTACTATGATGCTGCTGATGCAGCGAAACCGCAGAAGCGACTTTACACCGGAGGAATGGAGAAACCGCAAGGCGTATCCGGAAATCCGTGAGCATTACGGCGTGCGTTATGAAATGCCGCGTAACCGTTATATCGAGCCTTACGGTTATGATGAGCCACAGAGCTACTACGACGAACGATTCCACGGCGGCAGAGAACCGGAGATGCGCGGCTATACGCGCTATTCCAACGGCAGATTTGCCCCGCACAGCAGCGCGGAATATCCCGAGTATGACGAGATGCCGACATACCATGACGAGGGTATGCGCCCGATTGGGTTTCGTGATGAACCTATGCGTATGGGGGATACTTCGTATGTAGGGGACAAGACACGCGGCAGCGACAAACAGCTCGGCTATGCACGCGGCAGCGGCGCGAAGCTCAATCGTGAAATGGCGGAACGCTGGGTGCGCGGCATGAAGAACGCCGACGGCTCGACCGGCGCACACTGGACACTGGATCAGACCACGGAATTGATGCAGCGGCGCGGAATAAACTGCAATCCGGTGAAATTCTGGGTTGCGATGAACGCGGTGTACAGCGACCTCAGCGAGGTTGCAGAGCGCCACGGCGTAGGCAATGATGAATTTTACGCGGATATGGCAAAGTCGTTTTGGCTGTGCGACAAGGATGCAGTGGAAGACAAACTGGCGGCATACTACGAAAACGTTGTAAAACACAACTAAACACAAAAAGCAGGTGGAAACACCTGCTTTTATTTTACGAAAAGGAGAGAAGTATATGGCGAAAAGTGCGTGGGGCGCAATCGGAAAGGCGCTTGGAACAGGCATTAAGAACACCATTGCGGCAAACACAAAGAAGAACAACACGAGCAGCTCTTCTTCGAGCTCGTCGAATCGCGGCAGCAGCAGTTCCTCCGGCGGCTCGTCAAACAACACGACGGGCAGCACAGCAAGCAGCGCAGCCGCTACGCCGGACTGGCTGAAACAGGCGCAGGCAAACTCGCAGGCGTGGCACACGGCAGATGCAGCAACGAAAAAAACGCTGCAGGAGAAGAACAAGGCACTGTACAGCAGTCACGGCTACACCTATGACGGCAAGACGGGCACATGGAGCGCACCGACTGCGGGCAGTAAATCGGCTGCGGCAGCCGGAAACCTGATCGGCGGACTGGCTAATATCGGCCTGAACGCTTACAATCAGCTCAAAAACCAGAACAACAATCACAGTTCGATTCCGAGCGCGGACTACAAGAATACCGACCTCGGCAACACGTTCTGGCAGTCGGTAAACGGCGGCTCGACTGACATTGACTATTTGCAGTCTATTGCGGATGCACGACAGAAAAAAGCACAGGCAAATGCTAATCTGAATCAGTATGTGGACGATCAGAACCAGCTTGCCATGCAGGCATATATCAATCAGCTGCGGCAGACTCAGAAATATGCAGATCAGTACAACCAGTATTACGAGGATGCGATCTCCAAGCAGCAGGATGCGTACACACAGGCGGCGGAACAGGCAGCGGCGCAGTACCGACAGCTGATGCCGACGATGAACCAGAGCTATGATGATGCAGCACGGCAGGCATATATCAACTACCGAACCGCACAGCGCGATCTTCCCGGACAGCTTGCGGCGGCGGGCATTTCCGGTCAGGGTGCGGCGGAAAGCTCGATGGTTCAGCAGAACAACGCCTACAATGCGGCGTATAACCAGAACGAGCAGGCGCGTGCGAACGCCCTCGCCAATCTGGAAAATCAGGCGGCAAACGCCTACAATACGACGGCCAATCAGGGCTTGCAGAGCGTTGCAGAACTGATGGCGCAGCAGGCGAATGCACAGCAGAACATCCTTGCACAGCAGGAGCAGATGCGACAGAACGCAATTGGCAATCTGTTCAACTATAACAACGCAATGGGCTATTCTGGCGGCATGCCGACGCTTGACGCACAGCAGACGCTTGCAAACATTGCGTACAACAAACGAGCACAGGATATGCAGCAGTCGCAGTATGACCAGTCGTTTAAGAACGATCAGCAGAATGCTATGCGTGATTACTACCTCAAACTCTGGGAGGGTATGGGCAATCGCGGTGCAACGGCACAGATTGCAGCAGTGCTCGGCATTCCTACCGGAGCGGTTTACGGTCAGGGTACCTACAACTCGAATTACTACTAAACAATACAGGGGCGGCTTAACCGCCCCTTCTTTTATGGAGGCGTACAATGGCATTAAGCAAGGGCCGCAGAGAGCAGCTTGAACAGGCAAAGAAAAACGCTAAGATCAAAGCAAAACAGAAGCAGAACAAGGCGCTGATTCAGCAGTACAACGCGACGCACAAGAACGCACCGAAGCAGAAAATCTCCGCAAAGGGCGGCGGAAGCACGGGAAGCCGAAATACACGGCAGAGCACAGGAACGACCAGAAGCACGGTAAGCAAAACGCGGATGAACAGCTCGCTGGGCAGCTCATTCGGCGGCTCAAAAAACGGAGGTGCCAAGACCACCATAGACCGCCGTGCAAGTGCAGCCCGCAAGGCGGATGCGGAGAGACGGCAGAGCACGACGCTGAGACAGGGCAGTAATTACCTTACTGGCGGCAGTACCAGAAAGGCAACGCCTTATGCTGCGGCACAGCAGGTGTACACGCCGCTGCGGTCAAACGATAGACGTGCACGGGCTGGCAGAGCGGCAGATGCAAACCGCACGATCAATGCACGGAATCAGATGGCGGCGACGAAAACCGGCACCGGAAAGACGTGGAATGAGAAGGAAGAACGGCAGAAAGCGATTGATACGCTGAATGCCAACTCCATGGCGTGGCACAACACGTCGGATGAAGCAGAAAAGACACGCCTGCACGCGGCTAACGACCGTATCCGCAAGAAGTTCGGCATGACGTACAATGGCGATACCGGCGCGACGTATCTGCCAAAAGCCAGTGGCGGAAAGACCAATGTTTCCAAGCCGGTGGTTGAGACGGCGAGAAATGCAGCGTTTGGGCAGAACTATCAGACGCAGGAGCAGAGACAGTCACGGTATGACGAACTGAACAACGAGATTGACCGGATGCAGAAGCAGTATCCGTATCTGATCGCTATGGACATGAAAAACCGCAATGCAGGAGAAAAGCTGGCTGCGGTGCCGTGGCTGATTTCTCATCCGAAACTGGCGGCTGCCGGTATTAACGGCGATGACCAGTACAGCAAGATGAGCACGACGAACAAAAAACAGGCGGACGCGATGTATCAGCTGTACAAGCGGCTGAACGATGAAGCGGATGCGATCAGCAAGCAAAGTGCGGGCAAGGCGTGGGGAAGCGGCGTTGCAAATGCAGCACTCAATGCAGCGGGTGCGGTAGAAAACGGAGCACGCTATGTCACCTCTGCAGCTGAAAACGCACTGAGCGGCGCGCTGAAACTGGCGGGCAATCAGGATGCGGGCCAGTTCTGGGAAGATGTTGCAAAGAACACGGTAAACACCAGCTTTGCGGATTCTGCAATGCAGAAGGTGAACGACTGGGCGCAGCCTGTCGGTTCGGCAAAGAAAGCGCAGGAGCTTGCCGGTTCCGGTGCGCGTATGCTGCCGGGCATGGCGTTGGGTGCGGCAACCGGCACGGCAAGCAAGGTTTCCTCTCTGCTGGATAAAGCACCTCTTGCGAATGCAAGCCTTGCGGCAATCTTTGGCGATTCTGCGGCGAGTGGTGCACGCGAAGCGCTGAACGACGGTGCAAGTCTCAATCAGGCGCTTGCTTACGGTGCGGGCAGCGGCTTAACCGAAGTCGGCACGGAGAAGATGTTCGGCGGTATTCCCGGACTGAACGAGGGCGTTGCAAAGCTGGGAAGCAAGAGCAGGATTCTCAACAAGGCGTTTGATGTTCTTGGTGAGGGCGTGGAGGAAGCAGCGAGCACGCTTGTTAATCCCTATCTGAAACGCGCCACCTACGACAAGAACGCAAAGAACGCAACCGCGCAGGAACTTTGGGACAGCGCAAAGGGCGGCATGACGCTTGCTGGCATTATGCAGGGCGCGAACGCGGTATCGGAACGTCTGGCAAACCGGAGATACGGCACTGCACCGGCTGAGACAACCACCTCTATTCATGACGCAAATGCGGATGTGCGGGCGGCAGAGCAGATGGACAATCGACTGCACCCGAACACGTCGCAGGCACTCCCGACGGCACAGCGGCTTGCACTGCCTGAGGGCAACACACGCACGGCAAACACGCTGTATGCGAACGAGAACGGCGGTGTTGCAAACAATCTGCGTGCATTTAACAATACGGATACACCGGACGTTCTGTACGGAAATCTGCGCGGCGATTTCACGTCTTCGCCGGACAGCGGCAGTGTATTGTATGCAAGCCAGAACGGACAGGTATCGCAGACCCTTCCGACCGGTTATCTGCCAGTGGGACGCAGCGGATTGACGAAGGTTGCGGCACAGGTGGATGAAACGCAGACGATTCCACGGTTCGCGGTGGATGATGCGGGTAATCCGAACGGCGGTTTGAGCGATGCCGAAATGCGGTGGGCGAAGCTGCTTGCGGCTAATCAGGAGAAAACCGGTGTCAGCATTCAGCAGCTAACGCATGAAATTGTTGATTCTACGTTTGAGGAATACAATCAGGCATTGCAGTCGGCGGAACAGTATGTAAGAGACTACACGCCGAAGGGTACGTCTGTTGTGTGGAACGCAGACGGAACCAGTTTCAGAGCAAGCAACAACGAAAAGTGGTACTCCGACTACTACAAGAAGAACGGCAAGGCACCGAGCAGAGCTGAGGCGGCACAGGTGGCGGCACAGCTGGTAAAAGCAGATATTCAGCGCGGCGGCGGTCAGTTTATCAGCGCAGAACTGGCGCAGGACTTGCAGACCGCATTGGAGATTCAGGCGGCAGCAAATGCACTGGGCGAAAATGTTATCTCTGCACAGATTATAGATGGCAATCTGGTGGTGCAGCGCGGCACACCTGCACGCACGGCAAATATTCAGGACACCAACGCAAGACTCGACCGGAATATTATCAGCCCGGTAATTCAGGGCGCGACAGCGGCTCCGATCAACCTGAGCCCGATGCAGAGAGCCGGTCAGACGCAGAGCAATCCGACGCTTGCGGATGTGCGGCAGGCGCGGAACGACATCATGCCGAAGCTGACCCGTGCGGGGGCTGAGACGGTGCAGACGGGCGTTCAGACTGCACCGCCGGAAATTACACAGCCGATGCAGGAAAACGCGCAGGCAGCGGCACAGCAGGCGGACATTAACCCCAAGCTGACAAAATCGGAAGTGAATGCGGAAAGCTCGGTGGGTGCGGCGGAAACCGGATTTGACCCGTATTCTAAGATGGTGAATGACTACGGCGCGATTCCGGAGGGTATGAACCCGGCGCGCGTGGTGGATGTACCGCAAAGTACGAACGGCACGGATAGAGTAAGCAATGTTGCAAGAACGATTATGGAAAGCGGCGTGACACCGGACAACCTCATTCCGGCACTGGAGAACCATGTCGCGGAAGGTCTGTTTTCGCATGATGTGAAGTCGCTGAAAAAAACACTCAGCGGTGCGACGAAAACCATCCAGAAGAAGGGATGGCAGGGCGCGTTTGACCAGTGGGAGGAAGTGACGGACGGCCGCAGAGCCGTTACGGACGATGATATTGCACTCGGCCAGATGATGTACACGGCGGCGGTCGAAGCGGGCGACACGCAGACGGCAATGAAGCTCGCGGGTGATCTTGCAGTACAGGGTACGGCACTCGGACGCGGTGTAAATGCGTTTAAGCTGCTGAAAAAGACCACGCCCGAAGGTCAGCTTTACTACTTGCAGAAGGCTGTACAGAAGATTCAGCAGGAGTATCAGTCGCGGTTTGATAAGCAGGCGGGAAAGGCTGCGAAAAAGCAGGGTGTCCCGGCGGAAGATATTGCGGACCAGTACGGCCTCAAGCTGAACGAGGATTTGGTGCAGGAGTTTCTGAACGCGGAGACGCAGGAAGCACGCGACGCGGTTGTAGACAAGATTTACAATGACGTTGCGCAGCAGATTCCCAAGACGGCAGGCGACAGGCTGAACGCATGGCGCTATTTTGCGATGCTCGGCAATCCGAGAACACATATCCGCAACATTATGGGCAACGTAGCCTCTGCGGCGGCACTCGATACCAGTCACAAGGTTTCGGCAGTAGGTCAGAAGTTTTTGCCGAAGGAAAAGCGAACCCGTGCGCTGCATACGAGCAAGGCCGCAAAGCAGTTTGCCAAGGCGGACTATGCAAACGTCGAGACGGAACTCAGCGGCAATGCCTACAAAACCGAGATGAGCGAAATCAAGCAGCGGCAGAAGCTGTTTCCGAAGCCGCTGCAAAAGGTGATGGACGCGAACACATGGGCACTTGACGCGGAAGATCAGGTTTTTAAGAAGAAATCCTACATTGACAGCATGGGCAACTTCCTGACGGCGCGCGGCTGGGACGTGAACAATCTGACGGAAGCACAGCTGAACGAGGCGCGTCAGCACGCGATTCAGGACGCGAAGATTGCAACGTTTCAGGATGCGTCGGCGCTAGCAGACACGCTCAGCCGACTGGAAAAGAAGAACAAGGCAACAGAAGTTATTATCGGCTCGCTTGTGCCGTTCAAGCGCACGCCAATCAACGTTGCAAAGCGCTCGTTTGAGCTGTCGCCGGTCGGACTGCTGAAATCAATCACCTATGATGCGGTGCAGGTCAAGAAGGGCAACATGGACGCAACCAAGATGATTGACCACATCGGACAGGGCCTCACCGGTTCGGGCGTTGCGGCGCTCGGCGCGTTCCTTGCAGCGCAGGGCATTTTCTCAGCAGGTTCGAGCGACGACGACAAGGAAGCAAACTTTGATGCGGGCATGGGTCAGCAGGAGTATGCAATCAACGTCGGCGGCAAGTCGTATACCATTGACTGGGCGTCTCCAACTGTTGTACCGCTTGCGATGGGCGGCGAACTGTATGAAGCACTGCACCAGAAGTACGACGACGAGGAAACCGCGTTCAATCAGGCAATGGCAACGGTCAGCCGTATGTTCGACCCGATGCTCAATATGACGATGCTGTCCGGCATTGGCTCGACGGTTTCGAGCGCTGCATACAACAAGAGCAATCCGCTGTTTGGCATTGCAAGCAACGTTGCAACCAACTTTGGCGGTCAGTTCGTGCCGACGCTGTTCGGTCAGGTTGCGCGGACGGTGGACAACACGCGCAGAACCACCTATGCGGACAAGAACAGTCCTGTTCCGTCGAGCGTGCAGAAGTTCTTGCAGCGGCAGGCGAACAAAATTCCGGGACTGTCGCAGTATCAGCCTGCATATACGGATGTTTGGGGCAGAGAACAGAAGAACGGACCGGACAACGTGTTCGCACGTGCGGCGTACAATTTCTTCTCGCCGGGCTATCTGGCGGATGCAAAGGGCACACAGGCAGAAAAGGCGCTCAAGGAGCTGTATCAGGCAACCGGCGACAACTCTGTTTTGCCGAGCAAGCCGCAGAAGTATTACAAGGCTGAGGACGGCACGAAGAAGTTCCTCACCGCGCAGGAATATTCCACACTGACAAGCCAGAGCGGTAAAATCTCGCTGGATGCAATCGACAAGCTGACAAAATCCGAGGCATACAAGCAAATGTCGAACGATGAGAGAATCGAAGCGGTTGCGGATATTTACAAGTATGCCAAGGCGATTGCGGCGAACAAGGTATACAAGAAGGAACTGGACGGCACAACGAAGATTGTAAGCGAAAGCGGCATTGAGCCGGGTTTGTACTACGCCTACAAGGAGATGGAGGACAGCCTGAACAACGATATGGAAGGCTGGGAAGCACGAGACCAGACGTTTAACTCCATCAAGAGCGACAAGTCGCTTTCTGAGCAGGAGAAGAACGGCCTGTATCACACGCTGCTTATCAAGGGTACATCTGACAGCCAGTGGGAGAAGTACCAGAAAATCAGCGGCAAGGTGACGGCTGAGGAATACGTCGATGCAATGATTCAGAAGCAGGCGATCACCAAGGAAGGTGAGGATATCGAGAAGGGACGCGCTTCTTTGGAGGCTACGGAGTTTTCGTATTACCTCGATTCCAAGGGGTATACCGGTGAAAAGCGGCAGGCGCTTGAAGATACGTTCAAGTTCTATTCGATGGTTAAGGCTGACCCTGCAAACTATACGTTTGATATGATTCGTGAGAACGGCGGCACAAAGGAAAAAGCCGCTATCGGAGAAGTGGAAAGCGCCGGTATCAGCGCAGCGCAGTACGCACAGATTAAGTCTGCGGCAAGCGGTGTTACCTATGAAAAGGGCAAATCTGGTGCGAAACTGGCGGCAGTTGCAAAGGTTGTCAGCCAGAACACGGCGAACTACAATGAGTATGCGGCAGTTATGCATGCGCTCGGCTACAAAAAGATCGACGGACATTACACCAGTGGCGGCAAACTGCCAGAAGAAAGCGGTTTGAACACCGGTATCAATGTAAACCGTTCATCGGCTTCGCAGAAAACCAGCAGCGCGGGATTTGTTAATCCGACTACGGCAAGCAACTCGGTTGTAACCAGCGGATACGGTGGCAGAAACGCGGTCAAGACCTCGACAGGCTACAGCAGCACCAATCATGACGGCATCGACATTGGCGGCACAGGCGGCAATCTGAACGGTCAGGCGGCGGACAGTATCGGCAGCGGCAAGGTCATTCAGGTTGGCTATGAGGAAAAGGGCTACGGCAACTATGTTGTGGTAGACCACGGCAACGGCTATACCTCGCTGTACGGTCACTTGCAGAAGGCTACGGTTAAGCAGGGAGACACGGTAAGCGCAGGTCAGCAGGTCGGCGTGATCGGCTCCACCGGCAGCAGTACCGCTCCACATCTGCACCTGAGAGTGCATAAGAACGGACAGAGTATTGACCCGAGAACGGTTATTCCGGGGTATGGCGGATAAGAGAAGGGAGGGCGCGAAGCCCTCCCTTTTTTCTCTTTTGTGTGTCATTTAATGTGTCACCTGTGATTTTTGATGCATAAATCGTTAGATATAGCTGAGATTTTTCGGAATTACAAATTGAAGCAACTGCAATATGCTATGATTTTACCCTTGCATATAAAACCGAATAAAATTCCTCGTCAAACTCTGAATTTGGCGAGGAATTTCTGTTTTTACGAATTTATTCAAGGTATGAAACAAAACGGGGGATTGCGACGATTACCTCATAAATGTGTTTTAAAGGGGTTTTGTGTGGTGTTGGGTGTGTCACTTGATGTGTCACCTAATAGATGCGATTTTCCCGCTATCGCGCGCTTGCTGAAATTCCGCAATACGATCGGCGGCAGACGCAAATGCCTCGTCAGAGAGGTGCGTATAAATTCGCGCGGTCATAGCGATGCTTTTGTGCCCCATGAGTTCTTTTGCTACATTGATAGGTACGCCTGCGGTTTGCAAATCGGTTGCAAAAGTGTGACGCATACAGTATGGAGTGAGGTCTTCGGCTACTTTAGATGTCTCTGGTATAATAGTTTTGCGGAAAGTCTTTGCACCCATGTCAATATCAAGAGCACGCTTAAAAGTCTGCCACATGTGATACATGGAAGATATACTATATGGAGCGCCAGTTATCGGCTGAGTAAAGATATATCCTGTGCCTCCGGTGAGATACGGACGCAATGCAGGATTGATAGGGACGGAACGATCGCCGTAGTCGGTCTTTGCTGAATGCAGGATTATTCTGTTTTCGCTCAAACGCACATCTTCCCATTTGGCTTTGCGAGTTTCAACCGGACGCGCACCAGTGTAAAGCATAAACAAAACCCAAAAACCGGCGCGATGTGTTTTGCAGACGTTGAGTATATGTTTCCGCTCATCTGCGGTAATGGCTCTGTGTGTACCTCTTTCTGCTGTTGGCATAGTGATTCCCTCGGAAGGGTCAAATGTGAGTATGCGCTCTATACGAGCCTGCTTAAACGCAGCTCTAATGAATGTGATTAGTTTGGTTGCGAGGGAAAAGGACTTTCCGGCAACCTCATTCATAATACGCTGTAAATGCGCTGACTTAACATCGCACAGCCGCATATTCCCGATGACCGGAGAGATATAATTTTTTTGCATGCCAACCATGTTTCGATATGTGCTATTTGCTACCGTGGTCTTTTTGTAGGTCTCCAGATAATCTGTAAACCACTTATCAACTGTCGTATTTTCGTTAATAATGTCGATACCCTGTTCAAGACGGCGTTTCTTTTCCTCCACCTTGCGCCACAAATCGCGTTGCGTCTTTGCACGGACATTGTAGCGCTTGCTCGCAAACGAGAATGATTCACGATAATATCCATCTTTGTTTTTATTCATGTTGAAAAACCTCCTATTTTGTCGTATAATAAGAGGGTAGATTCCGTTCCAAAGTTTCTACCCTCGTCCCGCTTCGGTGCTGACAACGCCGGGCGGGATTTTTTTGTTTCAAAAACGTTACTGAGCGCAGTTCATGCAGGGCGTGTAGCCCTTGTCACTGGCTTCTGCGATTGTGGTTTCGATTGCGTTTTCGCCGGCGCAGGACTGCGACAGGTGGTAACGCTTGCCGGATGGTGCGATGTAGGCGGTGGGGCTTGCGGGCTCGTCTGGCTCGGACATTTTACCGTAATATCCGTAGTCTGGGATATCTTCTCTGCCGGTGTCGATTCCGTAGTTGTCGCAGGCATCGAGCCAACCTTGGTCGTATATGGCTTGCTCATCTCCGGCGTATTGCGAAAGCGCATCGAACGAAACAAGATTGTAGTCGGATTCTATATCCGCTATGTTGTCGGAAACATACTGCCGGAATACGTCCTCGTCGATATATTCATGCGGATCTTCCTGCACCAGCTCAATTCCTTCCTGCTGCGCTTCCTCGATGCTTTTGTTGTTGCCCTGCACTACAAGTACGTTCATAATCGTACTGACAACAGCAACGAATATCGCCATCCGTAAAGCACGTTTGGAAACTGCTTTGTTGCGGGCCTGCTCTTCTTCTTTGGTTTGGCTGCATACTTCATCAGCTGCGTCGTGTGCGACGATTCCGATGAAGTATGTCAGTCCGAAATAAAACAAGAATGTGCAGATATGCCCTAACATAGTGTCTGTCACCTTGCACACTTCCTTTCTTTATGGTAAAATGTGTGTGCAAGGGAAGCCCTTGTATAAATGCCCGTTTGGTGGTTGCGTCACCGGCGGGCATTTTTTATTTGTCCGGTTTATGGGACTTTTTTTGTGATCGTCGAATTCATGGTTGCATATCGAACAAATGTTCGATATAATTATGCCATAAAAAGACGAACGATTGCTGTTGATATTCCCATTATAAGGTAATATTATAGGAGTATACAACAGGAAAGGCAGGGACCAAACATCATGGACAACATCGACCGTTTTACCGCAATGCTCAATTCGTGCGCTAACCCGTTGCGCGTTTATAACGCTTTAAGAACGATTGCCGAAACGCCATTCGAGCAATCCAACGATGTGCGCAAGAAACGCGAGATCATCGTCGGAAAGGTTGCCGGACTGGTCGAGCAATCCGAGAGCCTTTAACAACTCAATAGACATCTCTCTTGTAATTTCCCCTGTTTCGGCTGGTGCCGGAGCGGGGGAGTTTTTTGTTTTGTAGTAGTCTCCAAGGTCACTATCTAATATATCGCTGATTTGCAAGTCGAATGCCCCGGCGATTTTCTGAATAACGCCCATGCGCGGCTCTCTGCGTCCATTTTCCCATGTTGATACGGCTTTATCCGAAACGTCAAGCATGTTTGCAAACTCGCTTTGCGATAATCCGGCATGTTCTCGTATCGCTTTAATATTCTTGGAGATATTCATTGTATAATCCCTCCTTTCTGTCTGATTAGAGTATATCATGTAAAGTAGAGATGTGCAATAGAAAAATAGAAAAAATTCTACTTTTGTTCTTGACAGGTGACGTAAAGTAGAGTATACTATAATCACAGGAACGCGAGGAGGTGATTGAAAATGACGTACACTGTAAAGCTGGCAAGAGTCGCCAACGGTCTTACTCAGGTTCAAATGGCTGAAAAAATGGGTGTTTCGCGCGATACTTACCGTAAAATCGAACTAAACCCCGAGTGTGCAACCATTGCACAGGCAAAACTAATCTCGTCCATTACGGGTATTCCGATTGAGAGCATCTTCTGTGTGTTCAAAAAAAATTTACCCGAAGTGGTGACAGAAAGTAGAGCCGATGACCTGAAATAAACCCGGCCTGCAAACCGAGTTTATAACAGCCAAATGTTTACCGCGAATGCGTTGCACCTTTCGGGCACTGTTGCAGCAGCGCTTCTGTGACGCATTGTATTTCTTGTGCTGATGACAGCAGCAGGAGACCCACGCAAATACAGTTTTGCAGGCGTACAAGACTACCGTAACCACAAGGATTTTTACGCTATCCCAGCGGCGGTGGGTACGCAGGCACGAGTGCAAACTCACGGTGCGGGGTAATTCAAAAGTTTGGTCAAGGTGATGATCTCCATTATATCGAATTACCCATATCGGGTATTTGCATTATACCACTTTATGCATAAGAAAGCAAACATTTGAGCGTGTAAGCGCAAGGGCTGCGAACGACAAAGCACGGCACGGAGTTGCAGCGGAAAACCAGCGCACATCTAACAGTCTGCTAACAGGCAACTAACAGGCAACTAACACACAGAACGGAGGGCTGAAATTGGAGGAACGGACATACAAAGCGCTGCGGCAGGAGGTCAAAAACGACCTTGAACAGCTCTTTCCGGGAGCCGTACTTTTAACGCTTGAACAGGCGGCTAAAGTATACGGATTTCAGGATAAACGGGCGGCAAAGAAGATTATCGGTGCACCGAGGGTGCCCGGTGAGAGACGGGTAGTTTACTATTTGGGCGACGTTGCAAGTGACATTGCAAAGCGTCGCATCGGCAATGTTAGATAACACTCTAACAACAGACCATCAACACACAGATAACACACAATCAACAAACCGATAACACACCGATAACAAACCATCAACACACCGAGGCATAAGAAAGAAAGTAACAAAGAAAGAAAAGAAGTATATATATATTCTCCCTACGGTCGAATATATATTAATTTAACTTTCTAAGAAAAAAAGAAAAGAATAACCCTCTCACTACGTTCGAGGGTTACAAGAAACCGCGAAAGGGGATTGAAACCAATGACCTACAAACGTTACGGATGGCTTGCAGGAATGAGCTTTCTCGGAACGCTGATATCCGGCGGAATGACCGAGAACGGAAGAATCGACTTGTTTTCCGGAGCCGCTATCATGCTGGCGCTGCTGGCTGTCGGCATGGTGAGCGCAAGGGCAAGCATGTTGCTTGCGGCCTATGAACACCGGCAGAGATATCGCGGCCGTTATCGCTGAGGGGAGAAAACAGGATATGACGGAAGCAAGACGCAAGACGCTGAAAGTCAAAGACATGCAGCGCCGGGTTATCGGCAAGGCGATGCACGCCGCTAAGTACGGCCTGCATATGCGCGAGAGCGCAAAGACGATCAGCATGAGAACGGAGGAACGAAAATGACAAAGCACGAATATTTCCGACAGTTTAGCTTGCCAGACTGGGACAAGCGAGAAGTCCCGCAGGGTTTAGGCTGGTACTACACCCGATACAATCCGGAAAACCACGAGGGCGAAGGGTGGTTCGGCACCGAGGACAAGCCGGAGTATTCCTTCGAGGACAAAATCTTCGAGGGCGATGACGGCGAGCCGGTTCTCATGAGCCGTACTTGCGGCATCGGTGATGGTTGTTTCTGGACGGAGTGGAGGCGATAACATGATTGTGAAAATCAATGGTACGCCGATTGACACGGCGCGGGTGCTGCGGTTTGCACCGCGGAAGAAGGACGGCTTAGATTTCAGGGACAACGAGGTTTGTTCACTGGATGAGCTGAAACGGATTCAGCAGCGCATCACGGTGCACGCTGAGTGCATGGAGCGCGTCTGGACAGTAGATCGCATGGGATGGCGGTTCCTGCTCCTGCGGGATGCTTATGGCAATGTGTTCCCACAGTGTTTCGCACCGCTCAGCGGTGAGCTGGAATACCTGCAGGAATGAGAAAAGCCGCTGACGGGTGGTAGGATACCCAATCAGCGGCATGCAAAAACATTACACGGTGATTATAGCACTGGAGAGGAGAAAAAGCAAGATGTTGAAGGAAACACTGCGCAAGCTGATGAACCTCAGCTTGGAGGAAAAGCCGGAAGGCAAGATCACCGAGGTAAAGATCGGTAACACTACCTGCTCGGTATGGATCATGAGCAAAAGTGCAAACGGAACGTATCAGGTTGACCGCCGCTTTCACCGCTACAAGAGCACCGGAGAAAACGTATGGTATGAGGGGCTGGAAGAAGTGCCCGAAGCCGAGGTTATCCGGGCGATGGAGGCGGTAAACAATGCGTGATACACTGACCGGCTGCCCCGAGTGGGCGTTAGAGCCGCCGGAGAGGGCAGATCAGGAGCGGCTTAACCGGTTGCAGGATATGCGGGAAGCCGAAACAGCTATCGGGCTGTATCTGGAGGATTACACGGATTTGTTTCCGCAGGAAATCAAGAGCTTTCTCGATGATTTGAGAATGGCGGTTTATGACTTTGAGCAGGAGGATGAAGAATGAAGCATGAGCCTGCGGAGTTCGATGTTATCCAGTATATCAGGGAGAATTTTATTTACCACGAAAATGGAACATTCACACGGAAAGACAGAAGAAATTCGTGCGGTTCTCTCGATAAAGACGGATATTTGATTATCAAAATCAAGAAAAAGCAGTACAAAGCACACAGGCTTGTGTTTGCTTATCATAACGGCCGGTTTCCTGATGGAGAAATTGACCATATCAATCGCAATCGAACGGACAACCGTATTGAGAATTTGCGGGAGTGCACCAGAACCGAGAATGTTCGGAACATAACACCGAAAGCAAATCCGGATACGGGTGTCGTGGGTGTGTATCTTGACAAGTGCACGCATGGATTGAAAAGCAAGTACACGTTCCGAGTGGGCGGAAAAACATACCGTTGCCGCACGCTCGAAGAAGCAGTCAGAAAGAAGGAAAAATTAAATGGAGATTTACGAAAAGCTGAACAAAATCCAGTCGGAGTTAAAAGCACCGAAAGGGCAGTATAACAAGTTCGGTAAATACTCTTACCGCTCCTGCGAGGACATTTTGGAGGCATTGAAGCCGCATTTGCTTAAATACGGCTGTGTGGTTACGCTGACCGACGATATGCAGCTTATTGGCGATCGGTATTACCTCAAAGCTACGGCAACTATTACGGACGCAGAGAGCGGAAAGTCGGTATCTAACATCGCGTTAGCTCGTGAGGACAAGGAGCGTGCAGGCATGAGCGAAAGTCAGATCACCGGCACGGCAAGCAGCTATGCACGCAAGTATGCGCTGAACGGCTTATTTCTGATCGACGACACCAAGGACGCGGACACGGACGCATACCATGAGCAGACACACGCGGACAAGAAGCAGTCGGAAGACCCGAAGGTAGCGGCGGCGGTAGCCAAGGCGAACGATGTAAAGAAGCTGCTGGTGAAGATCAGCGGTGACAAGGCGGTTGCAAAGCAGTTGTGGGACGAGAAGTACGCCAAGGACAAGGGCGATATCGTCAAGATGAATGCTGCGCTGCTGGAACTCGAAGAGCAGTGGCGCAAGATCGAGGAAATGCAGAGGGAGATTGAACAGGCGTGACGCACGAGTTTGACGAGGCGAAAGTTATCCGAAATGGGCTTGGCAACTGGCTTTGCCTGCATATCAAAAACGCGCCGATGGCGCGGGCAGAAGTAGACCAGATGCAGGCAGGCCGCCGCTACTGCGCGGAAATCAAGCGCAAGTATGACAAGCGGAGCGGGCGAGCCAATGCATTCGCGTGGGAACTTATGAGCAAGCTCGCGGCAAAGCTCGGCATGAAGCGCGAGGAGGTTTATCGGCAGTATATCCCCGAAATCGGGGATAACTACCGGTTGGTGCCGTATCCGAACGAGCAGACGCGAGACCTTGTTGCTGACCTGTGGAGCAAGCAGGGCTTAGGCTGGGTGACGCAGGATTGCAACGGCGGGTACTTACTCTGTTACTATGGTTCGAGCACTTACAGCACGGTACAGATGGGCAGGTTGATTGACCTCATTGTACAGGACTGCAAGGAGCAGGGAATTGAAACCGAACCGGAAAGTACGGTACTCGGGTGGTTGGCGAAGTGGAAGCCGGAGGGCAAGGACGTATGAGGAGACAAACCAAGTTTACCGGCATTTCTCCGGCTGTTTGGATGGAATGCTACGACCGGGACGGCGGCATTTGCCGCCACTGCGGGAAAGGCGGTGTACTGCAAGCGTGCCATTTTGTATCGAGGGCACGCGGAGGCATGGGCATTCCGACGAATTTAGTCATGCTGTGCCCGGACTGTCACCGGGAAATGGACCAGGGCGACGGCAAGGAAATCAAGCGGGAAATGCGGGAGTACCTGCAAAGCCTCTATCCACTGTGGGACGAGGAAAACCAGAAGTATACCAAGGAGACAGGGAGATGAAAGTTGATTTAGAAAAATATCGGGAATACATCGAAACCCGGATTGCGGAAGGTGCGAGCTTGCGAATGCTTGAGAACGAAATCGGAATTGAGCGACAAAAACTCTCAAGAGAGATGAAAAAAGCAGGCATGAGAGTTCCTACGCGAATTGAAAGCGTAAAATTCCTGTGGAAAAATCATAAACATCCGCACATTGGGAAAACCGGTAGCTTGTGCCCGACGTACGGACGCAAGATGTCAGATGAAACCAAACAAAAGCTGAGAGAAGCAATGGCTGGAGATAAAAATTATCACTGGTCCGGAGGAAGAAAGAAACACTCAAGCGGGTATATTCTTGTATATCGACCAGACAACCACTTAGCAGATAAACACGGGTTTGTGCTGGAACATAGGCTTGTAGCTGAACAGAAATACGGAAGAAAGCTGACATCTTCGGACATTGTACATCACATTGACGGCAATAAGACAAACAACAATCCAGAAAATATCGTGGTTCTGACCCGATCAGAACATGCGAAATTGCATAATGGATTGAAAAAATGCAACAAACGGAGGAATACAAGTGCTTAACAAGATCGTTTTACAAGGAAGATTAACAGATAATTTGGAATTGCGACACACGCAGTCTAATACGGCTGTAGCAAGCGGTACGATTGCGGTACAACGCAGCAGAAAGGATAACAACGGAGAATATCAGAGCGACTTCTGTTCCGTTGTCCTGTGGGGCAAGCTGGCGGAGCACGCAAGCACATGGTTCCACAAGGGCGATATGTGCATTGTTTCCGGCCGTTTGGAAAGCCGCGACTGGCAGGACAAGAACGGCAATAAGCGTCGCTCGTGGGAAGTGCAGTGCGAAAGCATCGACTTCTGCGGCGGCAAGAGCGAGGGCAAGCCAAAGGAGAACAGCGATTTTGCGGATACGCCGGAGGAAGATTCGGACGTTCCGTTCTGAGGTGATGGGAAATGAACGGGCACATTAAGCTGCACCGTGCGCTTACGGAGTGGGGGTGGTACAAAGACCTCCCCACCTGCAAGCTATGGCTGCATGTGTTGCTGCGAGCTAATTACAAGGCTTGCGAGTGGCAGGGTATAGAAATACCGCGCGGTGCGTTTGCAACAAGTTATGCGGCACTCTCGGCGGAAAGCGGGCTGTCTGTGCAGCAGGTACGGACGGCGCTCGGTAAGCTGAAAAAGACCGGCGAAATCACGGTGGAAACCAATCGGCACTATACAGTTATCACGGTCAGCAAGTACGACGAGTACCAGAGCACCGAACGCGATGAAGTGACGACACCGGCAAAATGTTCGCCGAAGCCTAAAACGAAGCCCAAAGCCCAAGAAGCCGATAAGAAACTCGACCTAACAGAACGATTCTCGGAGCCGGTATGTTCGGCGGTTCAAGATTGGATTAGATACAAGAAGGAGCGCAGGGATGCATACGAGCCAACTGGCCTCAGAAACCTTCTCACGATGATTGAGAACCGCGTAAAGCAGCACGGAGAACAGGCAGTAGCCGAGGTTATCCGGCTGAGTATGTCGCAAGGTTGGAAGGGTATCATTTGGGACAGAATCGGAGACAAGCCAAAGAAAACCAAAACGGATGCGCCGATGTTTAACGGTGCGCCCGCCGCCAGTGACTGGGAAAGTGAGTGGGCGGCAAGAGTGAAAGCCAGCAGAGGTGAGAAGTGAAATTTGTAATCAAAGGCCCGTTGCCGGGACTGAATGAGCTGATCGAGGCAGAACGGCGCAACCGGTACTTAGGCGCACAACTGAAAAAGAAGTGCGAAACCGTTGTGATGCACGCGGCAAGACAGCTCGGAAACGTGGAGTTTGAAGAACCGGTGTATATGATTTACCGGTGGTACGAAAAAGACCGGCGGCGGGATAAGGATAATATCTGCGCGTTTGGGCGCAAGGTTATTCAGGATGCGCTGGTGAAAGCAAGGTATCTGTCGAACGACGGATGGAAGAATATCGCGGGATTTGAAGACTGGTTTTATGTGGACGCGAAGAATCCGAGGATTGAAGTAGAGATTATAGGGAGGGACGAGGAGTGAAACAGGTTAAATGCGAGTTGTTCTGCGATAATTTCCAGAACTACAAGCGTTACGGAATTCCGAAAGCACAGCTTGTGATTGCGGATATTCCGTATAACATCGGCGCGGACGCATACGGAAGCAATCCAATGTGGTATGTCGGCGGCGACAACAAGAACGGAGAAAGCGCAAAGGCGAAAAGCAGCTTTTTCCGCACGGACGGCTATTTCAAGATTGCCGAATATATGCACTTCTGCAACCGGCTTTTGAAGAAAGAACCAAAGGAACGCAACGCTGCACCGGCAATGATTGTATTTTGCGCGTTCGATCAGATGCAGACGGTGATGGAGTACGGCAGACGGTATGGGTTCAAGAACAGTTATCCGCTGTTTTTCACGAAGCCGTATTCCGCACAGGTGCTTAAAGCGAATATGCGGATTGTAGGCGCAACTGAGTTTGCGGTTGTACTGTACCGGGACAAGCTGCCGAAGTTCAACAACGGCAGGCGGTATGACGAGAACGGAAAGGTTGTTCGCGGAAGCGGCAAGATGGTGTTTGACCATATCGACTGGGAGCGGGACGGCAGAGAGATTCCCAAGCTGCACCCGACGCAGAAGCCGATTAAGGTTCTGAAAAAGCTGATTGAGATTTTCACAGACCCGGGCGACACGGTAATTGACCCTTGCGCCGGAAGTGGTTCGACGCTGAGAGCGGCGCGGGAACTGGGAAGAAACAGCTATGGGTTTGAACTGGATAAGCAGTTTTACCGGCTTGCCAAAGATGAAATGCTGAAAGAACCGGAAACGGTACAGATTGGGTTGGAGGGTGTGGTGTAAATGGCTGACGAAGCAGTTTTGAACGCTGCACCGGAGAATGAGTTAATCCGCAACACGATGAAAAAGCGGATTTGCTGCTGAACAGTTACAAAAATCCGGTGTGCAGCGTTTCGGGCGGATTTCCGGTTGGAGGATGAGACGTGCGAGGAATGGGAGGAAAACAATGTGGAGTGAAAACCGAAGTAATTGGGCAAACAGGACAAAGGAAATTTGCCCATTCTCGCTGGCAGACAAGGATAAAAGATTTTCTGCCGAGTGTGTGCACGAGAACTGCGCGTGGTATTCCACAGAACGCGGAGAGTGCGCCGTAAAGGCTATTGCGACGAGATAGGGGGAAAATCATGTACGATAGCTTTATTGAGATTTGGGAGGGTTAGGAATGGCTGAGTATATTGAGCGTGAAGCGGCGGAAGATGCCGCCGGAGAAGCGTATCTAAAGGGGCTTAATCCGCTTTGGGAGTTGCGCGACGTTCCTGCCGCCGACGTTGTGCCGGTGGTGCATGGAAAGTGGATTTCATTCTTGGACGGCGACCATATCATGCCGGAACGATACTACCGATGCTCACGTTGTGGCAGAGTAGAGAGTAGACGACAGCCGTATTGCCATTGCGGTGCAAAGATGGACGGTGCGGAATGAAGATATACCAAAATCCGTGGGTGACGAGAGAAAGCTACTTTGTGAAAACCGGTACTGCAAAGTCAGCAAAGATGGAGGCGGCAAAATCCAGTGGATACTCTATTGATTTTTGGAACGGCAAGTGGGTTGTCCGCAAGACGGCTTATTATAACAAGAGCCTATCTGAAATGCCTGTTGTTTGCGAAAACAAATGCAGTTTGCAGGCGCGAATTGACAAGGCGATTGTGGATGCGGTTCTTGGGTTTGTAGAGGCGGCGAAGATGGACGGAGGTGCAGAATAATGCGGAATCCGTGTAAAGACTGCATCTATTTCAACAAAGAGAATGGAACTTGTCAGTCGAAGAAATGCGCTACTTATGGTGACGGAAAAGTATCTTGGATTGATAGATTGTTTTGTTCTCCGTGCAAAAATTGAGGAGAGGCGGACAATGGATTTAGAAAACAAGCATTTGGCGGCCGGGTTAATCTGTGCAAAGATGTTTGATCCGATTGAGACAACGTGCGATCTGTCACTTTTCTCTGCTGATGAGCGCTGTTTGATTGAGACAATCGTACAAAGCATTATGAAGAATATGGACGGAGATGCAGACAATGGCTGAGGTGATTGGGCAGAAAACCGTTAAAACACGGAAAGACCATGTGTGCTTTGGCTGCGGTCGAAAATTTCCCAGTGGAACTTCGATGGAACGCAGTTGTGTAATTGATAACGGCCTGTGGAGTTGTTATCTTTGTCCTACTTGCCAAGAAATTACCGCTTCGCTGAAATACGGCGATGAATATGGATTCGGTGATTTAAGAGAATACGCTTTGAAAAAGGAAGGTGCTAACAATGGCTGAACTGAAACCTTGCCCGTTCTGCGGGAGCAACAGAATCTCGGTGGAATACCTATATTTTAGACCTTATATCATTTGCGAGAAGTGTCACGCACAAATCCCTTGCTATAACACCCATCCAAAGGCAAAAGAAGCGTGGAACAGGAGGGCTGACAATGACTGAATTAAAACCTTGTCCGTTCTGCGGGGGAGAGGCATCCGCTTCTTGTGAACGCAAAGCGAACTATCTGTATATGGTGAGTATGCCTATTTTCGCCATCGAATGTCGTGTCGGTTGTGAAAAATGCGGAATTTATTTTCGGCAGAACAGTGTAATTTCACGAGCAGAATATATAGCACCTGTTACCAACAGGGATAGATACGAAGAAGCTGCTGAAGCATGGAACAGGAGGGCGGACAATGGATCGAATTAACAATGAGGTATTTGACAGGCCAATTAAACCGGTGGCGGCGCGTGCCCTTATCGCAACGGTACGAGATATCGCACCGTATCTCACGATTGGTGAGTGTTGTTCGATTGTAGCGGTCGTGCAAAACGCTATTAAGCGTATGAAACTGGAGAATAAAAAAGAATGACCGAAGAACAAAAGAACTGTCCCTATTGCCGTACAGACGCAAAATGTTTAGGCGACTTTATAATTCACAGGAATTTTTATGACAATAGTTATGAATTAGTTGCTATGGCTGAATGTAGACCCAGCAAAATCAACTATTGTTTTATGTGCGGCCGTAAGCTATCACTAAAAGATGAGATGGAGGTAGAAGATGATGAATAAATGCGAGATTTGCGGCTCAAAGCTGAAACATGGCACCGGTAACGCAATCTGCATTACTGTATGCAGCATGATCAACCATTCGACGAGCATTTCCAATATGTCGTACTGCGACGATTGCTTTAAGCGCATTGTGTACAAGCCGCTGCGAGAACTGGATGACAAGGCGCGGATGAATATTGTGTTTGATGGAATCGAGGAGGCAGAATAATGAAATACCGCAAAAAGCCTGTTGTGGTTGAAGCTATCCGGTGGACAGGCAAGAACCAGACGGAAATCGACAAGTTTTGTGGAATGAATGTCGTGTGGAGTGAGAACAAGAAAATGTTCCTTGTTTTAACTCTTGAGGGAACTATGCAGGCATCTGCTGGCGACTACATCATCAAGGGTGTAAACGGCGAGTTCTACCCCTGCAAGCCGGATGTGTTCGCAAAGACATATGAGAGGGTGGAAGATAATGACGATTGATGAAGCTATCAAGGTTGTAGACGCGATTACGGAAAATGCATTTGAAATCTGGAAATTGAATACAACAGAGTTTCGGGAGTTCCACGCGATGTGCGCGGACGCGCTGCGGCTGATGAAGAGGACGATCTATAAACCGAAGGGCGAGAACGCTGCGCCGGACACATGGCAGGAGCGCATGAAGCGCGAGTACCACGAGACGAAGGAACGCTATGAAAAGCTGAATCGGCTACTTGTTAAGCACGCGGCGGGCACGCTTGATTTTACGCTGAAATGCCCTATCGAGCTGCTAAAAGCACAGCGTGAGCACATGTCTGACTATCTGTATACGTTGGAAATCCGTGCGGAGATTGAGGGAGTGAACCTGTATGATTGACCTGCACAAGCTGGACAAGTTCCGGCTGAAAGACAGAGAACGCGAGTTTTACGCCTGCACCGGCGACAGCGGAAACGGTGTTTTTAAGGTGTATGTTGGCGGCAAGTCGTTCCGAGTGATCGCAAGCAATGGAATGGGCTGGGAGCACGTTAGCGTCTCGCCCGGCTCTGCACAGCGCAAGTGCTGCCCGACATGGGACGAGATGTGCGCGATTAAGGATATGTTTTTCGGCGAGGACGAGCGCGTTATGCAGTTCCACCCGCCTAAGTCGGAGTACATCAATAATTATCCGTACTGCCTGCACCTATGGAAACCGGTAGATACGGAAATTCCGCACCCGCCGATGATTTGTGTTTGAAAGGAAGAAAATAATGAATGCAGTAAGTGAAGATGTAAAGATGCTGGTGGAAAAGGAACTGGAAGCTGCAAATGAGCGATTCCCACAGTTCCACTCGGAGCACGAGGGTTGGGCGGTAATGCAGGAGGAAGCCGAGGAACTGCGAGAAGAATGCGATAGTATCGAAATGGCAATGGAGCAGCTCTGGCACCGTATCCGTGACGGTATCCCGACGGAGCAGCATGTGGCACTGGTTGAGCAGTACGCCGAAGCGGCGGCTTGCGAGGCAATTCAGGTGGCGGCAATGGCGAGAAAGTACCTTGATATGTTGGAGCGGATGGACGAGTGAAGCAGTACAGCGCGGAGATGCGGCAGTATTTGGACGAGATGCGGCGGTATGAAAATTGGAGGTACGGAAATGGCGAAGAAAAAGAAAGTCAACCCATACCGAGTACCGGCGACGCAGGGTGACATAGAAAAAGCCAAACGAGACGCAACGAACACGGCGGTTGCGTCTACATGGGCAATTATGTTTAGCGTTCTACGGGATAAAGAAGGGTACGACTATGACCGATTACGGCGGATATGGGACGAAACAAACTACCTCGCAGACAGTATCGCCCGAAAATACGTTAAAATCGACGATCTGATTGAAGAACTGCGGGAGAATGGAATAGCATTAGCATGAAAAAGAAAAGCGAATGCGCTGGGTGCGCATACTGGCGGGTACTGGGTACAAGCCAAGGGTCTAAGCTATGGGCGTGTCATTATTTGATCGACACGGGGAAATCGCGCGGATGTGAACCGGGTGTGGGTTGCGTCCGCAAGGCGGCGAGAATCAGCCGCCGCAGGCGATATACACAGCATGGTATGGAGGAGGTAGTGGCACACGACGACTAAAGAATGGCTCAGGCGAGGGATTGACCTTGAAAAAACGATCTCTGCACTAGAAGAAGCACGAGTAAGAGCGTGGACGCGGGCGACAAGCGCAACGGCGACGATCAAGGACACGCCGGGCGGCGGCGGTGACGTGACCGCAAACAAGGCGGATGCGTATCTGGCCCTGTCCGAAAAAATACAGAAAGAGCAGGAACGGCTTGCACTGATTAAGGCTGAGATTATCAGCACAACGGCTAAGGTGCAGGATGCGGCGCTGCGGGCGCTGCTGATCGAACATTACGTGAATGGTAGAACGTGGAGAGAGACCGCCGAAAAGATACACTACAACGAGGATCATGTGCGCGGACGGATGCACGTTCGCGCCCTACGGGAAGTGGAGAAGTTATTAACAGATTGTGCATGAATCTGTGGAAAACTTACCACACTATACCACAAAAACTGGTGTTATAATAGTATTGTGATAAAAGCTCGTAAGAGCAGAATCACGGAGTTTCGTTCCTCCATTTTTACCTAAAGTCCCGTTTTAAGCGGTGGGGAGACCTGCCGCTGACCTGCTCCAAAGTCTGCATGAGGGCAGAGGAGCAAAACGCCTTTCGCGGAACGAAGGCATTGATTATCCTTTCTATCGTTGGCGTGTCATTTGCGCGGCACGCCGATATGCCCGGATGACTGCATGAGGTCGGACGGGTAAACGCCTTTACTGGGCGATGATGATTCTGGCAGTCCGGAAAGACGGACAATCTGTTTCCGAACGTATGCGGAGCTGCTGCAACAGCT
>OGLX01000216.1_pt1 | contig 45443 bp, 31 predicted proteins | sample 1572821 | NCBI WGS metagenome assembly OGLX01 (sample SAMEA2581908, study PRJEB24529) | metagenome | biome: Human gut stool | place: China | collected 2011 | reverse complement strand
GAACTTATTCGTGAATTATTCATATTTATAAAATTAATTTTGAACAGTTACTTAACACACATAATAAACATGTCTTTATTTCTTAAATGTCTAATTCCCTTAAAATAGTCAGAAAATAGTAGCATCGCAGATTGCATTATAGCATCATCAGCAGAAGCTTTTTTTCCCATTTTTTGATCAAGCCAATCTAAAAAAGTATTATCAAGTACTTTCGTTCGATTTAAGTAATGTTCTTTAAAATTTATACAATCATTGCATTCAAATTCTTTTTGCTTATCCTCAGACAAATTCTCAATATCGCAAGCACATCGTGTGGAGTCTCCTCGTAATGCACATTTTCTTTCATTATTGGAGACCTTCCAATCACATGGCAATCGCCATACAGAATCATATATATCGTCAATATATCCATTATATGATTCTTTTGGTAACAATACTATGAAAACATTATCTTCATTTGTAAGACTCTTAGTTACATTTATGTATCTAGCCAATTGATTTCTCTGAAATACTGCATCATGAATCTTATTTTCTACAATGACAGCATAGCTTTGTTCTTTCACTAGTATATCTATTCTATTCTCTTCTGAAGAAAAAATGGGCTTATTAATCCATTTATTATCAAAGCCACAACGAGAAAGGAATTTTTTTGTAAAACTTCTCCACAAGCAAAATTTGCCATTTTGAGTAAAACTTAAAAAAGAACATAGAATTTTACTTACCTGTGGTTCTGTTGGATTTAGTATATCCAATATATTAGTCGCATAATGCTTATCTATTCCTGCCTCAACCCGCATTTCGCGAATCGTTTCAAGATATTCAAACAATGTGTCTATTATCGAACATTTCAGACAAAATACTTCATTTGAAATATTCTGTATTTTGCCAATTCGTTCCACTGTTAGTTTCTTATCCATATAGAAGATCGACCAAAAGACTATCGGGAGAAAAACTCCCAATAGTCAAATAGATACTTATTTACTTCTTATTCATTTCTTTTGCAATTGTTCCAGCAACTGCAACTACTGCCATAGCTGCCATACCAAGGCTCTTCCAAACACTCTTATCCTTTTTCTTTGTTTTAATTGTATCTTCACTCATGATTACAAAATATTTAAATGTTAAACCTCTTCATAATCGACATATTCAGCAGAATTCTTCCATGCATCAATATCACGTTTGTATTTCTCCAAATCTTGGACTTTCTGCTTTAAGGAGGCAATTTCTTCATCACGCTCCTTTATCTTTTGGCATAAGAGTATATAAGAAGGTGCAAAATTCTTATAGTACTCATTGTCTGACTCAAAAGTTTTGAACACATTGCATATACAATCATTTACCGCATTAGTTAATGAGTTCTTAAGTTCACTCAACTTTTTCTGGTTTTCATGCTTTTTATACCAATCATAAAGTTCAAAAGCGACTCCAATGCCAGCTCCAATCCAGCCTGCCCATTTGGTAATATTCTTTCCCATATTAATGGCTCCCCAAGGCTTAAACTTATAACCTTTGGCTATTACATCTCTGACAGCCTTAACCTGCTCACCTGATATATTCAAGTTTTTCAATTGCCCAACACCATACTTCACGGCATCATTCAACATTGCATCTTGCATAGAATAGGCTTTTTCTATTTTCACGGCTGCAAGATTTACATTATTGGCGTTAGCTTCACAACATTGCTCAATTTGAGCAGACAATTTGTCTTGGAAGACATAAAAAGTCACCTGATTGTTCTGTACTCCAAGTTGGTTAGAAATAACATCGCCAATAGTCTCTAATGAAGCGCCATTGATTTCACGAATAGCGTCGTTCTTTATTTCATTAATAGCTTGACGAAGTTCATTACGTGACAATGTAAGTTCAGACTTAAGATGCTTACCATCCTCCTTTATCTCAGTACAGTCTCGCTCCATTTTGGCGATTGCCTTCGATACAGGTTTTTCTGTACATGCTATTGCTTTGTGCAATCCATCAATCACCTCAGAAACAGATGTTTCATAAGAAGACGAAGACAACTTATCAGTATCGGCATTATTGACTACTGCATTTACGCATTTTCTCAAATCCTTAATATGAGAACGCTCATAATAACTGTCTATTTTGGAGAACCAATGTTGCAAACCCTTTCCTTTTGGATCCGCAGCGATACATACAACATGCAAACGTTTCTCCTCGTCAGGAGTCAAGTTTATAGTACTACGCAAACGAGAAATAAGGTTTTCCTTCTTTATCTTACAACCATTATTAAAGTCGTACTCGTCCAACAAGTCATAACCTGCTTCATCCATTTTGTTAATAACAAATATGGTATTGTCAAGTTTATGATAATCACGCATAACACGACGAATAATCTCAACATGACTATCTTTCAACGGAACTACGGCATCACAAACATATATAATAATGTGAGCCTCAGAAATATAACGTTCTGTAATTTCAGAGAACTTTATATTATGACCGTTTATTTCTCTTTCTTTTGTACCAAACAATCCGGGAGTATCAATTATCTTGAATCCCTTTTTAAGATCCTTGGGGCGATATATTGTAAGCTCATCTGAAGACTCGTCAACATCAATCTTCATATTATCTTCCAATCTACCTAATAGACCAGCAATAGCACTTGTTTTTCCATCAGCGAAACTTCCCAATAGAACAACACTAATTTCACCATTCTTAATGGTATTCACTATACTATCTATCTTGCTAAGATACGCCTGCAATTCAGGGATGTATTCAACCCCATTTTGCAGAAGCGTCTTTAAAGCAGACAACTTTTGCAATTTCTTGCTAGATATATTAAATTCTTCCATAATGTTTATGTTTTAATCCATTTACAAATTCAGACATTTCAACATCAAAAGTCTCCAGAGTATCTTGCAATTCCTCAATATTAGCCAATTCTTTTTTTACTGAATTACTTAATAGGCGCTTTTGGGAATCCATATCTCTAATAACTGGTGCCAACATTGAATTTACATTGCTCTTAGCTCGCTGAGTTGCCTTACCTATTGCATCAGATACACTTTTTCGAGCATCAGCTTTTCCACCATCTCCTGAACACGCATGAGCAATGCCACCGACAACAGCTCCTACACCTGCACCTATTAAAGTACCTACAAAAGGTATGAAAGAGCCTACAACAGCTCCAGCTGTAGCAGTTCTTGCAGTTTTAGCTGTCCATGAAAGAACATCGGCGAAATCGATATCTAATTCTTCTAACGCACCAGAAAAATCAATATCAGCACCAACCTCAACAGTTCGATTGAATTGTATTGGCTTTATGTTAACACCATCCAAATCTTTTATCTTTCGATTTGCAGTATCACGAACTTTTTTTAATTCATCGTTAACAATAGACTTAATACGATTCTCTAAATTCTCTATAATATCTTCTTGGTACTGTTCTGCTAATTGATTAATATTACTTGGTTCATTATCTATAAGATCAAAAATCTCTGATTTCAATTCACCATAGGCACTTGTAATAGCATTTCTTGTCTTGTTAGTTATGTTTCTTAAAGCAGAATCCATACTATTATTGCAAACCTCTCGATTTATAGTTCGAAGATTTGACTCCAAGTTGGCTAAATAGCTCTTCTGAGATTCCATCACCTGCTCAATATCGGTGGAAATATTACCTGCCAAAGACATCAATTTCCGTTTGTTCGCTTCTATGATTTCAGACTTGAAATTAGAGGATTTCTGTTCAACAAGAGTTGTCAATGTCTTAAATTGGCTAAACTCTAAAATTTTATCAGCAGAACCACCAAAATACTTCAATAACTTTTGTTGTCCTCTTATCAAATCTTCTCGTTTAGACGAAAATGATGCTTTAGCAGACATAGCCAACAGACCCTGCAAGGTTACATGCCCAGCATAAACATCACCCAATATAGTTTTAAATTCTGACCGTATTAAACTTTCAGCCTTTAAGATACCTGAAGTTATCAATGTTTCGCGTTCTTCTTCTTCATCATAATTGCTAACACCACCACGCACATTATAGATTGAATAAACCTTTACCCAATCTCCTAAATATTTCTTGATTTTTTCAGCTGTAGCTCGATCTGGTTTCTTATTATGTCCCTGAACATAAAAGACACAATGAGCCTTATGCAAAGCTGTTTTTATCACATCTTTAAACTCTGCTTCATCTCCTTCAATACCAGGTACGTCTATCAAAGTAAAAGGATGACCTGCAATAGACAAATGATATTCTTCATAAGTTTTTGTAAAGTCGTGTCTGCCATCACCCACAATCAGACCATCTTCTTTCTTACGTTTATCATCAAAAAGAATTCTAAAGGTCTCGATAATTGTGCTCTTACCTGCATTTGTTTCTCCAAAGAAAGCAATAACAAGATTATCCCACACTGTATCCTTCAAAGCCACATCTAATTCTTTCTTAGCTTCTTTTATTTTCGAATCAAACGCAAAGGCAATTTTTCCCTTGACAGTATTAAACTGTGAATTTACTCCATTTAAGTCAAAGACATCACTTTGAGTACTTTGCAGGATTTCTTGCAAATTCTTATAAGCCTTCTTTATTTCATCTTTAGAAGACGTACTTTGAGTAGACTTGTTCTTATTTGATGAAGCATTAACAGTCTCATGCCTTACATTGTAAGAAGATCTTCCAACTACTTTTGTCTCTTTGGTTTCCTTATTATTAATGAAAACTCATTCGTCTTTACATGATAATTGTTTGAGTTGTTCTTCAAATTCGGAAAACAATTGTTCTTTAGTTTTTTTTGTATCTTGTCTTTTATTGGTAAAGACACCTGTTAAGAACGCAACAACTGAGCTCGAGTTTTCAACTTTTTTGTCGAACAATGCGTAGTCGCAAATTTTCAAGTCATAGGATGTAGCAGCTAAAGACTTTTGAATATAGAAACTATTCATCATGTGCTTAATTGCAGCAACCTCACCCCACTCTACGCTAAAGCTTTTTTTCTTATCATTCAAACTGAAATAGCAAATGCGCTGATCCGTGATGATACAACCTGAAGGAGTTTTCTCATCTTCGTCTTTCGCCTTCCAATTAGCTTTATGACGCGATACCCATAGCAGATGTTCGTCTCTTCTTAATGTAATCTCATTAAGAAGTTTATTCGAAATAGCATCTACATTGTTCAATCCCAAATGTACACAATCTGGCCATGATACAAACGGTTTAAACAACTGTTTGTTTGACATAAATTCTGTATATATGTTATTATTTTCCACAGACTCTTGTTTTATTGGATTATTAGCCTCACGGATTGCATCATTAAAAAAGTCAATCCACAGAGAGGATATTTTCATCATATTGTCATAACGACCTCCTAACAACTGCGCATATAAATAAGCAGATACATCATTATCATTATCATTATCAATTAAAATGATGATATCATCAGCATCAAATTTATCTTCATTCTTCTCTATTTTCTCTTTTCTTGCAGAAGCCAGTTCATTCCACTCAAAATAGTAATGATACTCAAAATCATGCGCTTCATCATCTGTAACATACATACAAACAAAAATACGCTCATCTGTAATCAACAGACCACGAACTAATTGCGAATCAGTTTCTTGATCCGGTTCACAACAAATAGCACCATAAATTAAGGTCTGATTAGAAATATCATCAGAATTGAAAATTGAAAGCACGACTTTTTCGTCATTGTCAAATCTATTTTCATTCAGATAATTAGCACAAAATACATTATACCCATCATCTGTATTTTTGAAATACGCTTGCGTTTCTTTTACTATGCTCTCAATAAAGCCATAGTAACGTTTAGAAGATAGAGCTAACTTATTTATTTGCTTACTCATAAGAATTTTTTGTTTATCATTGTTGTTTATAACAAACAACACATTAATATGTATTGTTTAGTCCAACTTCACAAACTCAAAGTCATTCTGATTGCAGCATGCCTTCTTATAGTCGAAAGCATAGATGCGCATATATGTCTCTTGCAGTTCCTTCGCACCATTGTAGAATGGGTTGGTGGTGTGCTGCAGAGTCGTAACGGTCACAACCATGTCTGGTGTGAGAACGGTGCCATTGGAGCGCTTGATACGTTTAGGCTTCACTTGAAAAACCCTACTCATAGTAATTCGTCTTTTAGGTTATACTATAAATGCCGTTTGCACGGCATTACCTGTCAAAGAGCAAAGTTAGGGTAAAGTGACGAACTGTACAAGTCCATAATGGTTCATAGGTATAAAAAAGAATGGTATGGTTTCCTTCTTTCACCACTTTCTTGTAAATTAGGCTCGGATAAAGCCCGTAGAAAAGAAAATAAGAAAGAGGAAACCATACCATTTGTCTATTTTTCTGATATTGTTTTTCCGGCAAGTACCAAGGCACGCTGGCGCAAATAGCTATGCAGAGTGAAGCCGTCAGCCTTGACACAGTTGAGGAGGGCGCGCTTCTGCATCACCACCTCTTTGAGCGCTGGGAACACATCGTTGTAACGTTTCTTCACGTCCTTGTTCTCGGTCTTCACCGACGTCTTCTTCACAAGCTCCTCCACATCGGTAATCTTTCGAGCGAAGTAGTCGGCGCCCTTCTTCAGACGTTCCTGTAGCAGGGCGTTGGTCTGATAGTCGGCAGAAGCGATGACAATCTGACTGTACTGCAACTTGAAGCGCTCGGATACATCCATAAGCTCGGTCTTTATAGTGCCCGTGCGAGCCTTGTATTCGGCAATGAGCTTCGGGAAGGAACGGCGGAAATGTCCGTCGAGCAAGTCGAGCACACGGTTGAAGGCATCCATCAGCGGGCGGAAGTCGAACAGTTCGCTCACCACCGACAGATAGTAGTCGCGCTGCAACTGTTCTATCTGTCCCTCGCTCGGCGTGTGCTCAATGGCGTGCGTGGCGTATTCGTCCACAGCCTCATCACGAATGATAGCCGACTGCGGCAGAGGCGCACTCAGCACCATGCCTTCGAGTGTGCGGCAGCGAGAGAGCGCCACGTATGTCTGTCCATGGGTGAAGGCACGCTGCACGTCGATGATGGCGTGGTCGAACGTAAGACCCTGACTCTTGTGAACGGTGATAGCCCAAGCCGTCTTCACGGGGAACTGCGTGAAGGTTCCTTCCACCTCCTCGCTTATCTCGTTGGTCTTCTCGTTGAGCACGTAGCGCGTGTTGTCCCACTGCTCGGGCTGCACACGAATATTCTCGCCAGTGTCCTTCGCCGTAACGGTGAAGCCCTCGGCATCTATCGCCGCAATAGTGCCGATCATGCCGTTGTAGTAAGCCTTGTCTGCCGACGAATCGTTCTTCACAAACATCACCTGCGCACCGGTCTTCAGCGTGAGCGTCTCGTCGGTCGGGAAGAGCATCTCTGGATACTTGCCTTCGATGGTGGCAGTGTAGGTATAGGGCTTGCCGGGGAGCAGTTCGAGCTCGTGGTCGTTGATGCGCTGCGCCTGCCAGTTGTGTGTCGTAAGACGTATGTAGCCGTCTTCCTTGCGCGGCTTGAAGTTGGGTATATAGCGCGAGTTGAGCGCAGAGAGCACCGCAGCGTCAGCACGATTCTCGCGCACCTTATTCAGTATGTCGAGGAAACGCTTGTCGCTCTGGCGATACACCTTCGTCAGTTCGACGATGGCGTAGCGTGTGCGTTGCAGGGCGAGCGACGAGAAGAAGTAAGGCGTGGCGTAATAGCGCGAGAGCATCTGCCACTCGTCGTCCTTAGCCACCGGAGCAAGCTGACCCAAGTCGCCGATCATAACCATCTGAACACCGCCGAACGGCAGGTTGTTCTTACGGAAACGGCGCAGCACGCTGTCTACGGCATCGAGAAGGTCGGCACGCACCATAGAGATCTCGTCGATGACGAGCGTGTCGATAGAACGGATGACGTTTATCTTCTGTTTGGAGAAGCGGAACTGCTGTTCCTTGAGATTATAGTTGGGTATGAACGGCGCAAACGACAACTGGAAGAACGAGTGGATAGTCACACCTTCGGCGTTGATGGCAGCGATGCCCGTAGGTGCCACCACCACGATGCGCTTCGACGACTCCTCCTTCAGTCGGCGCAGAAAGGTGGTCTTTCCAGTGCCAGCCTTACCGGTGAGGAAGAGGTTGGTGTTCGTTGTCTCTATTATGTCCCAAGCGAGTTGCGTCTGCTCTGTCATTTACTTTGCTGATTAATGGTTGTTTAATGTGTGTTCCGTGTGAATAATGAATTACAAAAGTAGTAATTATTTTTTGATTTTGACATCAATCAAGTAGTATAATTTTCGGCTTCTGCTTTTTCTGCGTACCTTTGCAATGTTTAGGAGGTATGGGCTTTCCTGCCCGTATCACACAACAGGGCTACGGCAAGAACTGAAAGTCAGCGGCGCGTAGCGGAAAGCTAATGCCATAGCCTCCTACTGAATAAAAAACGAAATATGATAAAAGCTTTATTTTTCGACGTAGACGGAACGCTCGTCAGCTTTAATACACACAAGGTGCCGGAGTCAACAATCGAAGCGCTTCGCGAGGCTCACAAGCGCGGCGTGAAGCTCTTCACCGCCACGGGTCGCCCACGCCAGTTGCTCAACAACATCACGGAGGTGGAGGACATCATGGACGGTTTTATTCTTGCCACTGGCGCTCAATGCGTTTATGGCGACAAAGTGGTGCGCCAGGACCTCATCCCTACTCACGAGGCAGAGGCGATAGTTGACTTCTGCAACCGTCTCGACGTGCCGGCGGTGGTTGTAGGCACAAAGGATCTGCAGATCATCAACCGCAACGACAGCGTGAACCATGTATTCTACGACATGCTGAAGGTGACGTACAACAAGTTTGACGTGCCGGTTGAGGAGGTTATAAAGCAGGGCATACTGCAGATTACGCCGTTCCTCACCGAGGACCAGGAGCGCACTATCCTACCCCACATACCAGGCACAACGTCTGCACGCTGGTATCCTGCGTTCTGCGACCTTACGTCTGCCACTGCCGACAAGGCGAACGGCATCCGTGCCATTGCCGAGCACATGGGCATCGACATCAGCGAGACGATGGCGTTCGGCGACGGCGGCAACGACCTTTCTATGTTGCGTGCGGCTGGCGTTGGCGTGGCTATGGACAATGCGCTCGACGAGGTGAAGGCGCACGCCGACTATGTGACGAGCAGCGTAGACGAGGATGGCATCGCAAATGCGCTGAAACACTTTGAAATTATTTAGGATATGTGGTGATGTGTTGACAAATGAAACATATCTCAACATCTCAACACCTCACCATCTCAACATCTTATTTTACAACAGTGGTGAGAACAATCTAACAAGCGATTCCGCCAGACGGTGCATGAACGGGCGCTTTCGCTCGCTGTACACGCTCAGGAAGTCTACACATTCTTGCTCATCACTGATAAAGATTTCCTTCATGCGCAGCGCCGTTGTGCGATCGTAGATAAAGACGTTGGATTCGAAATTGTTCTCGAAGCTACGAAAGTCGATGTTCGTAGAACCGCAGGTGCAGAGCGCATCGTCAGCCACAAGCAACTTGCTGTGGTTGAATCCAGCCTCGTAAAGCATTATCTTAACGCCTGCCTCAAGCACCTCCGTCACGAACGACATCGACGAAAGTTCAAGCAAGCGAGAGTCGCTATGGCGCGGAATCATCAGTCGCACATCTACGCCGGCAAGTGCTGCCGTGCGCATGGCGAAGAGCACCTGCTCAGTAGGCAGGAAATAAGGCGACTCCATGTATACATAGTTCTTCGCCTCAAGCAGTATGCGCACATATCCCTGCATGATGTCGGGCCATTTGGCAATCGGACTGCTCGTCACGACCTGCATCAGGCAGTTGTTCTCTATGCGCCACGGCATCGGCGGATAGTATTTTGAGTTGGTGACGAGTGTGCGGTCTACGAAATACCAGTCGACGAGGAACGTGCGCTGCAGGGCGTACACCGCTCCACCACGTATACGGAGATGGGTGTCGCGCCACGGCAGACGCCCTTTGTATATTCCTTTCACATAGCGCAGGGCGATGTTCATGCCGCCCACAAACGCCTCAACGCCGTCTACTACGCACACCTTGCGGTGGTTGCGGTAGTTCACCTTACTCGTGAACGCCGGAAACTTAACGGGCATAAAGGCATTGACATCTATCCCGGCACGACGCATACGCTCGAACAACTCGCGGGGCACCCGCCAACAGCCCACATCGTCGTAGATAAGTCGCACCTCTACGCCCTCTCTCGACTTGCAGATGAGTGCGTCAGCAACCAGCCGTCCGAGTGCGTCGTCGGCGAAGATGTATGTCTCAAGATGTATATGCTTGCGTGCCGAAGCTATCGACTTCAGCAATGCGGGGAAGAACTCGTAGCCATCAGTGTAGAACTCCACCTCGTTGTCCTTGAACGGAAGAGCAAGGCTCTGGTTGGTGAAGAGTTGTATGAGCGAACGATAGTCGTCGGGCAACGTTAATTGGCGTTGCTCTACGAACTCCAGCATCGAGCGCTTCGACAGTTGGTCGAGCGACCGCTGTGATATGAACGTCATCTTGCGGGTGTTCCGTCCGAAGAAAACGTACAGTATTATTCCGACAATGGGCATAAAGAGCAGCACCATCACCCAGGCTATCGTCTTTGCCGGCTGACGGTTGTCCATCAATACCGCCAGCATGATGCTGACAATAATGAAGACGTAAGCTAATATGAATGCCCAATGTATGTAGAACATATCGTTTGTTGTTATGTTGAGATGTTGTTATGTTGAGATATGCTTCATTTGTCACCACCTCACCATCTCACCACTTCACCCCCTATCATGCTATAATATTATTTCCCAACAACCTGGCGAGCTGCGAGCGCAGTTCGTGCGCCGTCTTATACTCTTCCATCAGTTGCTGCAGTCGTTCGGGGTCGTTCACCGCAAGCGAAATATCGCGCTTCAGATCGCGCAGACGCTGCTCCAGATAGTCCATTCGGAAGTCGTTGAGCAGGTGTTCGGTCTGCTGGCGCAGAGCCTCTATGCGATTCTCCTCCTCAGCGCGCAGTTCGTCGGCGTTCTTCTCCTCGTCGGCACGTGCCGCCTTCTGTTCGTCGAGCAACTGATACTTGTCCATGCAGAGGTCGGTAGCTATGCGCGATATCTCGATGTCCGAATGGTGAAGAAAGAACTGCTCGGCACAGAAATTCTCGTCGCCGGCGTGGTTCACAGCCTCGTCAAGGATGCGCGAGTTGAGCGGATTTGCAAACTTCAGTCCGTCCACGCCGAGGTTGTACGCTATGTATTGCGCCACATTCAGGTTAACCGTCGTGCCGTCCTCCGTCTCTACATTATTATATATGATAGTGTCGCCGTTGCGCACAACCAGCTCCACAAGCATCTGCTCCACCTTCGACGCCTGCTGTAGCGGGGAAGGAGAGTTTTGAATTTTGAGTTTTGAGTTTTGAGTTGCCGTCTGCGTCGATTGTGAGTTATTCAATGAGGAAGCGGTTTCCTCGCGGTTGCTGCGAATGAAGTTGTTGAGCGTATTGATGAGCGTAGCCTCGTTGATGCCCATACGCACCGAGCAGTCGTGCAGATATGTGTCGCGCAGAATCGGGTTCGTCACGAACGATATGCTGCGCACCACGGAGTTGATTGCCTCCGAACGCTTCAGCGGGTCGCGTTCGTTGCGCAGCAGCAGGTCGGTCTTGAACTCGATGAAGTCGGTCTGATGCTCCTCGATATACTTGCGGAAGTCCTCAGCCGAGTGCTTGCGTGCGAACGAGTCGGGGTCGTCGCCGTCGGGCAGCAGCAACACCTTGAGATTCATGCCTTCAGAAAGCAGCATGTCGGTACCGCGCAGCGCAGCGTGTATGCCTGCCGCGTCGCCGTCGTAAAGCAGGGTGATGTTCGACGTGAAGCGGTGCAGTATGTGTATCTGATGCACCGAAAGCGCCGTACCCGAGTTAGCCACCACGTTCTCTATGCCGCACTGATGCATGGAGATGACGTCGGTGTAGCCCTCCACCATGTACACACGGTCTTCCTTGGCTATCGCCTTCTTAGCCTGATAGATGCCATACAGCTCGCGGTCTTTATGGTAAATATCCGAGTCGGGCGAGTTGACGTACTTCTGGTTCACGCCCTTTGTGCGCGAGTCGAGCAGTCGTCCGCCGAAGCCCACCACCTTTCCGCTGATGCCTATCCACGGGAAGATAACGCGTCCGGCATAGCGATCGATTAGTTCGCCACGGTCGTTCTTGTAGCAGATGCCGGTCTTCAGCAGAAAGTCTTCCTTATAGCCCTTGCGCAGAGCCTCCTGTGCCAAAGCACGGCGGTCGGTGCTGTCGAAGCCCAACTGGAACTTGCTCACAATGTCGTCGCGGAACCCACGGCTGCGGAAATACTGCATGCCGATGGCTACGCCGTCGGCGGTGTCGTGCATGAGGTGCTGGAAATAAGAGGCAGCCCACTCATTCACGATGAACATACTCTCGCGCTCGCTCTGCTCGCGCTTCTCGTCGTCGGAGAGTTCGCGCTCCTTTATTTCGATGTGATACTTGCGTGCGAGCCATCGCAACGCCTCGGGATAGGTCATCTGCTCATGCTCCATAATGAAGCCAACGGGGTTGCCGCCCTTGCCGCATCCGAAGCAATGGCAGGTGCCGCGTGCCGGCGACACATAGAACGACGGGGTCTTCTCGTCGTGAAACGGGCATAGGCCCTTATAGTTGCTGCCGCTCTTGCGAAGCGTCACAAACTCGGACACTACCTCCACAATGTTGGCAGCGTCTTTTATCCTTTCTATCGTTGCATGGTCTATCATCAACTGCGAAGTTACACATTTTTTTCCATTCTGCCCTCTCCGTCACGCACGTTTTAGCTCCGCACGTACTAAAATTAATTAAAAGAGACCTGCCTATTTTATCAATCAACACAAAATCACTAACTTTGTACTTGTGTGTATGCACCACTGCATACACCGACCTAACGACTTTTACTAAAACAAACATAACAATGATTAAAAACAACCTCCTTCTCACAGCTCTCTTCACAGCTGCTTGTGCCAGCGCGTTTGCGCAGACCGAGACATTCGACCTCAACTCGCAGCGTGGTGAAAAGCAGGATGTGAACATGGTGCCGGGCAAGAAGCTCGACCACCACGGCATCGTCGTAAACCCTACGCCTCACAACTTCAATCTCGACATGCAGACATGGACCGACCTTAGCGCTGGCGTTAAGCTCATCGACAAGTCAGGCAAATTTGCCAACGACGTCAACTTCCTCAAGCATAACGCTAAGGGCACTCCGCTCAACATCACTTTCGGCGAGAAACCGGCAAAGAAGGCTGGTCTGAAGAAGATGGTATCGGGTGCTTATCTCCTCACCGTCGACAAGAAGGGTATCAACATCGTGGGCTACGACGAGCGTGGTGCGTTCTACGCTCTTCAGACTCTGCGCCAGATTGTGGAGAGTCCGGCTGCTCAGGGCAAGGTGCCTTACCTCACATGCAACGACTATCCCGACCTGCCGCTACGCGGCGTGGTAGAAGGATTCTACGGCGAACCATGGTCGCACCAGGTGCGCCTCTCGCTCATCGACTACTACGGACGCAACAAACTCAACGAGTATGTGTACGGACCGAAGGACGACCCTTATCACAGCTGTCCTAACTGGCGTCTGCCCTACCCGCCCGAGCAGGCAAATAACATCCACGAACTCGTGGAGGCTTGCCGCCGCAACCGTGTAGACTTCGTGTGGGCTATCCACCCGGGCCAGGACATCAAGTGGAACGAGGAGGATTATAACAACCTCGTAAACAAGTTCAACCTCATGTACGAACTCGGCGTGCGCTCGTTCGCCATCCACTTCGACGACATCGACGGCGAGGGTACTAACCCGAAGAAGCAGGTGGCACTCGTGAACCGCCTCACAAAAGAGTTCGTGAAGGCGAAGGGCGACGTTGCTCCGCTCGTTGTCTGCCCTACCGACTACTCGCAACTTTGGGCTAAACCGGGTCCTGACGGACCGCTCGCTATCTACGGCAACGAGCTCGACCCTGAGGTGCAGGTGTTCTGGACTGGTGCTGTGGTTTGCTCTGACCTCACCAAGGAGACTCTCGACTTCGTAGACTCTCGTATCAAGCGTCCGGCTTACTACTGGTGGAACTTCCCCGTTACCGACTATGCCCGCCACATCATCATGCAGGGCCCGACATACGGTTTGGAGACCGACATCACAGATAAGATGACTTCTGGCGTGCTGTCTAACCCGATGGAGCACGGCGAGGCTTCGAAGCTGGCGCTCTACGGCGTGGCTGACTACAACTGGAACGTAGCCGACTACAACGCTATCGACAACTGGGAACGCGGTCTGGTTGACCTCACACCTGAGGCTCACGAGGCTTACCGCACATTCGCCATCCACTCTTGCGACACCGAGACGGGCTACCGCCGTGCCGAGTCGTGGGAGACAAACACCTTCCGACTTGCCGACTACTCTGACAAGGCTTACAACGACCTCTATGCAGAGTTCGACCGCGTCGAGAAGACAAAGAGCACTATGGAGCGCGACTGCAAGAACCCACTTCTGATGAAGGAACTGAAGCCGTGGCTCGTAGAGTTTGAGAAGCTCGGCGCACGTGGCAAGAACACTCTTGAACTGATGAAGACTTTCCGCAGCGGCGACGCTTCTAACTTCTGGAACGGTTTCGTGGCCAACCGCATGACTAAGGAGGCTCGCGCCGCTTACGAGAAGCACAAGCTCGGCACTATGAAGCTGCAGCCGTTCTACGAGAACGCTATGGACGACATGGCTCAGGAGTTCTTCAAGAACCTCACTGGTGAGGTGCCTGCTTTCTATAAGGGCATGGGCACTTACCCGACGCTCGCTACTACTCAGAGCAAGCTGATGTTCGACAACGACTCTACTACATACTACCACTGCGGTCAGAGCCAGTCTACTGGCGACTGGGTGGGTGCCGACCTTGGCACTGTTCGCGACGTTCGTGAGGTGAAGATTCTCCAGGGACGCAACTCGGTAGACGATGTCGACTACTTCGACAACGTAGTGCTCGAGGCTTCTGAGGACGGCAAGTCGTGGACACAGCTCACCGGCGAGTTGCTCAAGACCTACATCATTCATTGGAAGGGCGAGCCGGTAAAGGCACGCTACGTCCGCATCCGCAAGGCCGTGTCTGAGAAGAAGAGCTGGATTGCTGTGCGCGAGTTCATGGTTAACCCCACAACTCCAGAGAGCCTCAACTTCAAGGTTGAATCAGCAGATCTCGACGCTGCCATGTTCGGCTTCGACAAGAACCCTGTAACATCGTTCCGCAACAGCGGCAAGACTTCGTTCTCTGTTGTTCCTGGCACAAAGGCATACACCATGCTCCTCAACGTAGAGCAGAACGGCGCCGTTAAGTTCAACCAGTACAACAAGAAGGGCAAGCTCCTCGCTTCTACTGACATCAACAACTCGTTCTTCAACGTAGAACTCAACAAGAAGGCTGTGAAGGCTGAGATTGAGGGCGACGTAGAGGTATTCGAGGTAATCGCGAAGTAAAAGCGACGTCATTACTGTAAGACAACGCATCGCCAACAAGCGACGCTAACATAACCGACAAAACGGATGGCAAGCTACAAACGGCTCGCCATCCGTTTTTTTGTTGCAACTTTTTGCAACAATCCAAATAAAGCCTTACCTTTGCACTCCGAAAAAGATTAAGGGATAATAATATTATGGATTTTAATTTCATCGGGACTATCTGGTCTCTTCTTCCTCCCGTCGTGGCAATTGCACTTGCACTGAAGACCAAGGAGGTATATTCTTCGTTGTTCATCGGCATTGTGCTCGGCGCTATATTATACAGCATGTCGATGGGCACAGGTTTTGAAGGCTTCTTGACTCATCTGCTCAACGACACCGTTGGCACGGGAGCTGACGCCAAGCAGTACGGTCTTATCTCCTGCCTATCCGACCCATGGAACGTGGGCATCATCGTGTTTCTTGTGGTTTTGGGTTCCATCGTGTCGCTCATGAACAAGGCTGGCGGATCGGCTGCTTTCGGACGCTGGGCTTCCAAACACATAAAGACAAAGATAGGTGCGCAGATTGCAACAATCATTCTCGGTCTGCTCATCTTCATCGACGACTACTTCAACTGTCTCACCGTAGGCTCTGTGATGCGTCCGATAACCGTACGCCATGGCGTTACAAAAGAGAAGCTCGCCTATCTCATCGACTCTACCGCTGCTCCGGTCTGCATCATATCGCCCATATCGAGCTGGGCGGCTGCCGTGTCGGGTTTCGTGTCGGGCGGCGAGAATGGTCTGGCGTTGTTCTGCCAGGCTATACCGTTCAATTTCTACGCTTTCTACACCATCATCTTTATGTTTATGATTGTCGCGTCGGGCTTCGACTTCAAGGCTATGAGCAAGTACGACGCACGTCTGCAGGAATGGTACGAGCGCACCGGCGGTCAGGTGGATGAAGTGATTGACACAAAACTGCAAATCGTAGAACACGGTGTGGGTGCCAAGCAAGACAGCAAGAAGCCTGCAACGACAAAGGGTTCGGTTGCCGACCTCGTAGTGCCTATCCTGATGCTCATCGTGTTCTGCATGGCTGGCATGATTTACTCTGGAGGATATTTCGACGCAACAAGCACTTGCTACCACAACTTCGTAGATGCGTTTGCAGCAAGCAACGCTTCTGTCGGACTGGTTATCGGTTCGCTTGCAGCGTTAATTCTTACAATAGCAATGTTCGTGGCACGCCACACACTGAAGTTCGACAATGCCATGAGTTGTCTGATAAAAGGTTTTGAAGCTATGGTGCCTGCAATACTTATTCTCACCCTTGCATGGACACTGAAAAGCATGACCGACTCTCTTGGCGCAGCCGAATACGTATCGGGCGTTGTGGCAAGCACAGCCTCTGGTCTGCAGATGCTGCTACCGGCGATAATATTCATCGTTGCAGCGTTGCTCGCCTTTGCTACGGGTACATCTTGGGGAACGTTCGGCATACTCATTCCTATCTGTATCGCCGTATTCCCGGCTGCCGCTCCGCTGCGCATCATCTCCATCTCGGCGTGCATGGCAGGTGCAGTCTGCGGCGACCACGTGTCTCCTATCTCCGACACCACCATCATGGCGTCGGCAGGCGCCGAGTGCAAACACGTCCACCACGTGTCGTCGCAGTTGCCCTACGCCCTGACAGTAGCCGCCGTGTCGTTCCTCACCTTTGTCGTAGCCGGCTTCACACAGCAGCTCGGCATCGTAGCCAGTGCTGCCATTTCCTGGATCTTAGGCATGGCAATGCTTTTCTCAGCATTGTGGGTGCTGAGAAGAATCAGTTACAAGCAATAACTCAGTTGCTATAATATTTCCAACGCAATAGCTGCGCAGGCCTCCGCATCTGCCAAGGCGTGATGGTGTTGTGTCAAGTCATAGCCGCAGCGGGCGGCTATGATGTCAAGCGTATGACGACCTTTGGGCCAGACCTTGCGCGAGGCGATGCAGGTGCAGTAGAAATCGTAGTCGGGATAGTCCATCTGATAGACGCGGAAGACGGCTTTCAGACAGCTCTCGTCGAACGCCTTGTTATGAGCCACAAGCGGAAGCCCCGCTATCTTCGGCTCTATCAGCTTCCACACTTCGGGGAAGACCGGCGCATCGTCTGTGTCTGCAGCGCAAAGACCATGCACCTGACTGCACCGGTAGTTGTAATACTCGGGCTCCGGTTTGATGAGCGAGTAGAAGCGATCCACCACCTCACCACCTCTAACAATAACCACGCCAACAGAGCACACCGAAGAACGCTCATTGTTGGCGGTTTCAAAATCTATAGCTGCAAAATCTTTCATTGTTGCAAGGTCGTATCAATTATTTGTTCTACGTTAGTAACGAAATACAAATATACAGTTTTTTTGTGGCACAACTACATCTTTTAGTATCTTTATCACAGATACTCGTGCAAATAAATGTAAGTTTACATCAAATACTCGTGCAAATAAATGTGATTTCCATAAACTCATCCGCTAAAAAGCATAACGGAAAATCCTCGCTTGCCACTGATTTGCAACAAAACCGAGGTCCTGTTGCCCATGATTTGCAACAAAATTTATAGCTATTGCCACTGATTTGAGACAAAAAAGTTGTATCTTTGCCCATGAATTAAAACAAACGCTATGTTCAAACGCAAGATATTAAGCAAATTAGAAGCATGGAAAAAACTTAAAATGGAGTTATGCAAACCACGGCATAACTCCATTCTTATTTTAATTAACCTTATCTAAAGATGTCAAAAAAGAGTAAGTATAAAATGCACATACGCTCAAAAAGAATACAAACTATTTGGCAAATAAAGTTAACGAAAAAAAAAACGTCTATTTGATGTAAAAGGTGAAACAATAGGCATTGCCATCCACGGATACGTCAACAACCACATTTCCTTTCTTCAGCGTTGCCCACTTGCCGTCAACCTCTGCGGTTTTGAAATGGAAATTGTTTCTTAGTTCCGATTTTATGTGGTTATAGGCACGTTTGTTGTAGACACGGATCGAGACGAAAGGTCCGAAACCAACGCTTCCTGCTATCAGCACAGAAGAATTACCCTTACCATATTTAATCGGACTGCCGTCTGCCGCCACCATACAATTCTTATAGTAGACATCCTCATAATAGAAGTCGTTCAACTCAGGGTCGTGATAGCGACCGCGAAACGCATAGCCGCTCCTTTCCGCAATCTTCTTAATACCAACGTTGCCCTCTTTCACACTCTTTATCAGCTCACCAATACTAATGATATCATTGAAAGACGCACGCTGCGTAGCAACAGTCTGCTGCGCACCAGTCATAGAGGTGTGGCTATAGCAGCAAAGTGTGCTAATTATGAATATCAGAAAAGATATTAATGCCTTCATATTGTATGGTTTAAGTAAATGTTTTATTGACGCTGCAGTGTTTGCATTCTTCGGATATAATGGCTGCAGGTTCTCTGCATGTTCTTCAGTGTGTTGCGCTTTCTGCGCTTGGATTCTATTACTATCATTATTCAAAGACTTTTTCGCCAAAACGTTGGATTATGTCATATTTGATTTCAGTTGGAATCTTGTCACAGTGTTGAAAAGCACCTTTCTCAATAGTTGTCACACTATTTGGGATATTTATGCTGGTGAGAGAATGGCAACAGCAAAAAGCGTACTTTCCAATCGTTGTGACACTATTTGGGATATTTATGCTGGTGAAAGAGTGGCAATTGCTAAAAGCACCCTCTCCAATTGTTGTGACACTATTTGGGATATTCATGTTGGTGAGTGATTCACAATCATAAAAAGCATAATCTCCAATATTTGTCACACCATTCGGAATATTGATATTGGTGAGTGAACAACAATCAGAAAATGGATTTCCGTTAATTGTATTTATATTTTTAGGAATATAAATGTTTCCTAAAGAATGACATTTAGTGAACGCTCCATTACCAATACGCTTTACGCTATTAGGAATTACTATTTTCTTTATAAATATACAATTTATAAAGGCTTCTTCTCCAATAACCTTTACTCCTTCTTTAATAAAATACCTACCTTTCAACCCTGCTGGAGCCTTGAGTAATCTCTTCCAATCCTTACTATATTTTACGCCAAACTCATCTTCTACTGCATTTTCAAAATCCTCTTTTGTAACCTCCGTACTCCACACTTCCTCTTCCTTCGGCTTCTGCACTTCGAACAATCTGAAAGAGCACATAGACAAGTCTTTCTTGGCTCTGGCTAACAGAAACATTGACATTAGGGTTATCGCTTCCTCATCTGCCAACAAACCTTGCAGGGCAGTGAAGGTATTGCTCTTGCTCAAATCGAGATAATCGGCGGCTGAGAAGAGGAGACGGTCGGATGCTCCGTAGTTTTGGAGTAGAGACGGATCGAGAGAGATGGCTTTTAGCGAGAGGGCAATGGAAGCCAAGGCGAAATCGTCGATGGTTTCGTCGAAGTCGTCGATGGTGCGAAGTGGATGCGAGAAGTCCTTGGTGCCGATAGTCGGCGACTTCTGACCTTTCATCGCCGGCACAAACATTCCGTCGTAGTCGACAAGCGTCAGCGTACCGTCGGGGCGTACCATGATATTATCGGGCTTGATGTCACCATGGGCAAACGACTGCGAGCGAAGCCAAGCTGCCATTTTGCAGAAACGGTAGCAGAGCATTGACATAGCGTGAGTGTCCGTGTAGTTAGCGGCAACATACGTCTCCATCGTCTCGCCCTCAATCCAGTCCATCAGCAACACTGGGAACTCTTCGTCCTCGCAGTTGCTGTCAACGAAAAGTTCCTTCTCCAGATACTTCACGGAAGTGATATAAGGCGAGTCAACAAATTCCAACTCCTCGGCAATTTTACGGTATGCCTCTGCACGCCCTTCCTGCTCCTCGGTGAAGCACTTCAAGGCATAGCACTTCCCCGTCTGTTCGTCCTTCATCTTGAACACGACGGCAAACGCACCGCTGCTACGATACGGTTCACCGTATTTATCAAGCACGGGCATCAGATGACTTAACTTGTCAAGATTGTCGTGAGCCTCGCGAATGGCAGCGAGATATTCTGATATAAGAGGGTATTGCATAGGTTTTTATTAACATGGGTTCAATGAAATAGATTTCTCATTACTTAGCTACAAATTTAGATAAAATTTCCGAATTATAAGCCAGCTGGGATAAAAATAAAATTACTATTATTAATCTTTTGTGAGACAAAAGTCGTTACCCCAAAATAGTATCAACTAATAGTAAAACTAAATATAAACTGTGGCAACAGGCTTTACAGTTAAAACAGTAAGTAGACAACTATAAGTATTAAACTACAGCTAAAACATCATTGCCACGCTACCGAAACTTTATTGCCACGCTACCGAAACTTTATTGCCACGCTACCGCAACATCGTTGTCACGCTACTGCAACATCGTTGTCACGCTGCTATAATAAATGGCAGATAACTGGAAGATTCGGAATATCCTCCAGCTATCTGCCAGCCATCTACCATCCCTTATATGTCTGAGATACAGAGCATTATAAGGAAACTGGAAGATCTGGTAGATTTTTTCATCTACTTAGTTTTTTAAATACTCTGCACACATTTCTGCACAACGTTCACCGTCGACACCAGCAGAGACGATGCCACCGGCGTAGCCTGCACCCTCGCCACAAGGGAAGAGCCCCTGTATACGGACGTGCTGCAGCGTAGTGAAGTCGCGGGTGATGCGCACGGGCGACGATGTGCGGGTCTCGGTGGCGATAAGTATCGCCTCGTTGGTGAGGAAGCCGTGACTCATCTTGCCGAACTTCTTGAAGGCTTCCTGCAGGCGCTTGCCCACGTGCTGCGGCATCCAGAAGTGAAGGGGCGAGGATATGAGTCCGGGGGCATAGCTGCTCTTGGGCAGGTCGTAGCTGAGGCGGTTGTTCACGAAGTCTGCCATGCGCTGCGCCGGAGCGGTCTGCTTCATGTTGCCCTGCTGCCAGCACGCACGCTCCAGTTCTTCCTGGAAGTGCATCACGCGCAGCGGATCGTTCTCGTCGCCGCCCACGTCTTCGGGGCGTGTCTCCACGACCATGCCAGAGTTGGACCATTGCGTGCCGCGGTTGCTGGGGCTCATGCCGTTAACGACGAGCTGCTGCTTATCGGTAGCCGCCGGAATGACAAAACCGCCGGGACACATGCAGAACGAGTAGACACCGCGTCCGTCCACCTGCGTCACGAAGCTGTACTCGGCAGCAGGCAGATACTTGCCGCGTCCGTTGCGCGAGTGATACTGTATCTGGTCAATCAGCTGCGACGGATGCTCAAGGCGCACGCCGACGGCGATGCCCTTCGCCTCAATCTCTATCTTCGCCTCGGCAAGATAGCGATAGACGTCGCGTGCGGAGTGTCCCGTGGCGAGAACGACCGGTCCGCGGAAGGTCTTCTCGGCTCCGGTCTGCAGGTCGACAGCCTCAACACCCACCGCCTTGTCGCCCTCGAGCAGCAGTCGGGTCATCTTGGTCTGGAAGTGAACCTCGCCGCCGCAGCGTATGATGGTGTTGCGCATGCCCTCGATAACCTGCGGCAACTTGTCGGTGCCGATATGCGGATGGGCGTCGACGAGGATAGACGTAGAGGCTCCGTGCTGGCAGAACACGTTGAGAATCTTCTCGATGCTGCCGCGCTTCTTCGAGCGGGTGTAGAGCTTGCCGTCGGAGTAAGCGCCGGCGCCGCCCTCGCCGAAGCAGTAGTTGCTCTCGGGGTCTACGGTCTGCGTCTTTGTGATGTTGGCGAGGTCTACCTTGCGCTGTCGCACGTCCTTGCCGCGCTCAAGCACCACGGGGCGCAAGCCCAGTTCGATGAGACGCAGCGAGGCGAAGAGTCCACCAGGACCCTCGCCTACCACTACCACCTGCGGCTTCTGGCTCACGTCGCCGTACTCGGTGTGTACGTACTCGGCATCCTGCGGTATCTCGTTGATGTAGACACGCACGGTGAGGTTGATGAAGATAGTGCGCTGACGCGCGTCAATGCTGCGCTTCAGCACACGCACGGCGTTGACGGTGCGTGCGTCGATACCCTTTTCGTCGGCAATGTAGCTTATTATGTTTTGCTCGCTCGAGGCCACCACTGGCAGCACTCGTATTTGAAATTCCTGAATCATATCTATTATTTTGTTATTTTTTGCTTGGTTGGTGGGGTGCGTGGGAGGTGTGTCAAAACTCAATTAACGCGGGCTGAAAGCCCAAAAGCACATAGCCCAGGGCAGCGCCCTGGGTATCATGGTGAATATAATTAACAATGCGCCCTGTAAGGGCAACACCATAATAATTAAGCTTTTGCCCTTGCAGGGCGTATGGCTCGTGTTCGTCTTTTAACCCAGGGCGCTGCCCTGGGCTATGTGGGGCTGCCCCTTCGGGGCGTACAGCTTACGAGTTTTGACAAACCTCCCTCCTATTAGGGTACAAAATTACGCAAACTTATGCGATTTTCATAAGAAATGAAACGTTTTAAGAACATTTTTCGTAATTTTGCCCCCACATCCCCATAACTTTATTGTCAACGACACGGTGCTGACGCAGCCCCGACGCAGATGACGACCAAGGAGTAGCGTAAAACCTCGCTCGTAAAGAGGACCCCGACGCACGCCAGTCGCACCGCGCATCGAGCCACGCCCGCATCGAAACACAAGCGTCTCCCTGGTATGGAGACATTAACCACAGAACAAAAAGAAATGAAAGTATTGAAGTTTGGCGGAACCTCAGTGGGTTCCGTAGAGAGTATTCTCAGCCTTAAGGCTATCGTAGAGAAAGAGGCGCAGAAGCAGCCTATCATCGTCGTAGTGAGCGCCCTGGGCGGCATCACCGACAAGCTCATCGCCACATCCGTACTCGCACAGAAGGGCGACGAGACGTGGAAGGACGAGTTTCAGGCTATGGTGGAACGCCACCACAAGATGATAGACACTATCATCACCGACCCGCGCAAACGCGAACAGCTCTTCAACATCGTCGACTCGCTCTTCGAGCAGTTGCGTTCCATCTACTTCGGCGTGTACCTCATACACGACCTCTCAAAGAAGACGCAGGACGCCATCGTGAGCTACGGCGAGCGTCTCAGCTCGAACATCGTGGCTACACTGGTGCAGGGCGCAAAGTGGTACGACTCGCGCGAGTTCATCAAGACCGTGCGCAAGAATCATAAGAACACTCTCGACTCCGAACTGACCAACCGCCTCGTGCGTCGCACCTTCAGCGACCTGCAGCGCATTTCGCTTGTTCCGGGTTTTATAAGCAAAGACCGCGACACCGACGAGATTACGAACCTCGGTCGTGGCGGATCAGACTATACAGCTGCCATCATCGCCGCAGCACTCGACGCCGAAATTCTTGAGATTTGGACCGACGTGGACGGCTTCATGACCGCCGACCCGCGCGTCATAAAGACCGCCTACACCATTAAGGAGCTGAGCTACATCGAGGCGATGGAGCTTTGCAACTTCGGTGCGAAGGTGGTATATCCGCCTACTATCTACCCCGTCTGCGTGAAGAACATTCCTATCCGCGTGAAGAACACGTTCAACCCCGACGGCGAGGGCAGCATCATCAAGCAGAAGGTGGCTAACAACGACAAGCCCATCAAGGGTATATCGAGCATCAACGGCACAACGCTCATCACCGTAGCGGGTCTGTCGATGGTGGGTGTGATCGGTGTGAACCGCCGCATCTTCACCGCCCTGGCAGACAACGGCATCAGCGTGTTCATGGTGTCGCAGGCTTCGTCAGAGAACTCTACGTCTATCGGCGTGCGCGACCAGGACGCCAAGGAGGCTGTAGAGGTGCTCAACGGCGAGTTTGCGAAGGAGATAGAGACGGGCGCCATGTACCCCATGCACGCCGAGAACGGACTGGCTACCATCGCCGTCGTAGGCGAGAACATGAAGAACACACCGGGCATCGCCGGCAAGCTCTTCGGCACACTCGGCAGAGCCGGCATCAGCATGATAGCGTGTGCGCAGGGTGCGCCGCAGACCAACATCTCGTTCGTCGTTAAGAGCGAACATCTGCGCAAGGCGCTCAACGCCATTCACGACTCGTTCTTCCTGTCTGAATACAAGGTGCTCAACCTCTTTGTCTGCGGCGTGGGCACAGTGGGCGGACAGTTGCTCGAACAGATTCACAATCAGTATGAGGAGTTGAAGCGCACAAAGCGTCTGAAGCTGAACGTGGTGGGCATAGCCACCTCGAAGAAGGCACTCTTCAACAGCGACGGCATCGACCTCGCCAACTATCGCCAGCTGCTTGCAGACGCTCCTGAGAGCAACGAGAGCAAGCTGCGCGACGCCATTATAGAAATGAACTGCTTCAACAGCGTGTTCGTCGACTGCACGGCGAGCAAGGAGGTGGCAGAGATTTACCAGCCGCTGCTGGAGCACAACATATCGGTGATTGCGGCGAACAAGATAGCCGCATCGTCGTCGTACGAGAAGTACGCACGCCTGAAGGAGACGGCGCTGGCACGCGGCGTGTTCTTCCGCTACGAGACCAACGTGGGCGCCGGCCTGCCTATCATCGGCACCATCAACGACCTGCGCAACTCGGGCGACGTGATTCTGAAGATAGAGGCGGTGCTCTCGGGCACGCTCAACTTCATCTTCAACGAGATCTCGGCTGACGTGACGCTCTCTGAGGCTGTGCGCCGCGCTAAGGAGCAGGGCTACAGCGAACCCGACCCGCGCATCGATCTCTCGGGCAAAGACGTTATACGCAAGCTCGTCATTCTGGCGCGCGAAGCCGGCTACAAGGTAGAGAAGACCGACGTGGAGGCTCACCTCTTCATACCCGACGAGTTCTTCGAGGGCAACATAGACGAGTTCTGGAAGAACCTGCCGAAGCTCGACGCCGACTTCGAGGCTCGACGCAAGCAGCTCGACGCCGAAGGCAAGCGCTGGCGCTTCGTGGCTACGTTCGACCACGGCAAACTGTCGGTGGCGCTGAAGGAGGTGGACCGCACTCACCCGTTCTACAACCTGCAGGGCAGCAACAACATCGTGGCGCTCACGACCGAACGCTACCGCGAGTATCCGATGCTCATCCAGGGCTACGGAGCGGGCGCAAGCGTGACGGCGGCTGGCGTATTCGCCAACATCATGTCGATTGCAAACATATAAAATGGGCGAAACACTTGTCAGAATAAAATGAAAGTATTAACTTTGCATTAGAAAACAAAAACAGACACTCAACCCATAGGGGCGCGCCACGTTCGATCGGGATACTCATCAATAAAAAAATCGAAACCGAGAAGACTTCTTTTGCCAATGGCGGGCCATATAAAACCTCAGTGGACTAAGCTGCAAAGCCGGTGGATTACAAAGGCGGAGAGCTCTCAAATCTTGTATACTCGGAGTTTCATCACATCACTGGGCGTCCCTTTTTAATATACAGGAGATTACGGCACATGTTGGCGCAGTCTCCTTTTTTTTATAAATCACGTTAAATAGGATACACACACACACTGTAGTCGGATAAAATTAAGTAACTTTGTAATTGTAGAATACAACTTGCGCCAATGGTATACGAAAGCAAACACATACTGACTCCATCGCAGTCGATACAGAAGTCGTATCTGAGACAACCCACCGACATGGGCGAGCTGGAAAATTTCCGTTGCCAGCTCGAGATACTCCTAAACGAGCTGAACCCAACCGACCCAGAAGAGAGCAACAAGGGACGTGTTAAAACGTTTCTTGAGCAGACCTTATGGCCTTCAACGACATACGAGATTAATGCGTCGGAAAAAACCGACCTTACCATAAAGGACAAGAACATCGGACGCAATGTGGTACTTTTCGAGTTCAAGAAAGTGAATAGCGCGGAAATGGTAACAAAAGACAATCTTGTAAAGAAAGCCATGTTCGAGCTTGTACTTTATTATATACTTGAAGAACACGAAAAGAAAAACACAAGTATAAAGCACCTCGTCATATCCGACGGGTACAAATATTTTATTTTCGAGAAAGCCGAGTTTTGGGAACTATTCGGCAAGGACCGGAAACTGGTAAGCGAGATAAAATCGTCGGAGAACACGGCAAACGAGAAGAGAGAGTATATCTACAACCAGATAATAAGGCCGAAAGTAGAGGCTGTAAAAGACAAACTTTCGTTCACTTTCGTCGATTTGGAAACAATCGCTAAAGAAACTTCTGCTGCCGACATCATTGCAAAGCCACGTTTCAAGGCTTTATTCAAGCTGTTCTCCCCTATCCACCTACAGAAACTGCCGTTTGCAGAAGACCATAACACCCTCAACAGAAAGTTCTATACCGAATTGTTATACATAATGGGACTTGAGGAGCGTGGCGAAAAGCACCAAATACAACGCCTCGAAGCGAAGAAACGGCAAGCCTACTCCGTGTTCGAACAAGCATACGCCCTACTTGCCGACTACGACATTACGACAGACAAGGTAACGGGTAGAGAAATCGACGCACGTTTTGAGACAGCTCTCGGCTTGGTGATAGTGTGGATAAACCGCACACTATTCATGAAGCTTCTTGAGTCGCAACTGATAGCCTTCAACGGAAGCAAGAGAAAATATGCATTCTTCGACAAACTCACCGACTTTGCACTGATGCACTACCTGTTCTGCAAAGTGATGGCAATACCCGAGACAGAACGCTCTGACGAGATGCGAGCCAAATTCGGAGAGGTTCCATATCTTAACAGCTCGCTTTTTGAGCTTACCGACATCGAGCAGAAATACTTCCCTATAAGCAGTCTGCGCGACAGCGAAGTGGCTGTTATGAAGAACACCTGTCTGAAGGACAATAAGGGGAAGACACTGACTGGCAGAATACACATACTCGACTATCTGAAGAGGTTTCTCGACAGCTACGACTTCGGTGCAGATACAGGCGAGAGCGGAAAGACAATAATAAACGCTTCGGTGCTCGGACTCATCTTCGAGAAGATAAACGGCTACAAGGACGGCTCGTTCTTCACGCCAGGATACATCACGTCATACCTGTGCCGCGAGACGCTGCGCCGCTGCGTGACAGACAAATACAACCAAACGTATGCCACACAATACGCCTCGTTCGACGAGCTCGCCGAAGACTTCGACCCTACCGACAAGACGCGACGCGACGAGGTGAACAGCCTTATCAACAACATACGCATCTGCGACCCTGCGGTCGGCAGCGGCCACTTCATCGTGTCGGCTCTCAACGAACTGATAGCCATAAAATGGGAGCTGAAGGTGCTGAAGACCATCGACGGCAAGCGTTTCAAATATCGCGTAGACGTAGAGGACGACGAACTGGTTGTGACCGATGCCGACGGCGAGCTGCGCTACAACCCGAACGACAGCGAGAGCCAATTGGTTCAGGAGACACTTTTCGAGGAGAAACGCACAATCATCGAGAATTGCCTTTTCGGTGTGGACATAAACCCCAACAGTGCAGAGATATGCCAGCTACGCTTGTGGATAGAACTGCTGAAAAACGCCTATTACATAAAGGGCAACGACGGCAAGCGCCATCTGCAGACGCTGCCAAACATCGACATAAACATAAAGTGCGGCAACTCGTTGGTGATGAAATACCCATTGGATGCCCCTATTGACCATGTGCTAAGAGGAGCAAACGTCACCATAGGCGACTACAAGAATCATGTGGCTCACTACAAGAACAGTCCGTCGAAAGAGAATAAGCACATCGTTGAGCACGACATCTGGATGATAAAATCGAAGCTCAACGAAGGCTACGACAAAGACACCGACAAATACAAGAAATGGGTGAAGGTATGCTCCGACATTCTCTTGCTCGACAACTCGCTCTTTCCGCCTGAGGAAGCCGAGAGCAAACGGCTCTCCGACTTACGCAAGCAGGAAGAGAAGCTTCGTGTTTCATTAGAAGAGGCTTCGACACGCTATGCCCATTTGGGAGCATTTGAATGGCGTTATGAGTTTCCGGAAACACTGAACGAGAAAGGCCAGTTCATAGGCTTCGACTGCATAATAGGCAATCCACCTTATGGCGTATCCATAAAAGACGGATACCGCAAAACCGTGGAAGAAAAGTACGAGCACATGCCCGACTACGAAATATACTACTATTTCATAGCCTTAGGACAAGAGTTGCTGAAAGACAACGGATATTTGGCGTATATCATTCCGAATACGTGGCTATTCAATGTCAATGCAAAAGAATATCGTAAAGACATATTCAACAATTGGAGCATTGTGGAACTGCTGGATTGTACAAATTTTCAAATATTTGAGGCAGCAACAGTTCGCAACTCTGTTATTACCCTACAGAAATCAGCAAATCAGCAAAATAATATCGGTTATAGAAACACGCGCAATCTTTCGGACGAAACGGAAGGCAAGAAATCGTCGGGAAAGGATTATTTCACGGAATTGACACGACGTAAAAGACTCGTGGTTGACAAATCAGAACTGATTGATAAATTCTCACAAAACTGGGGACTTGCGCTGTACCTGACAAAGCAGGAAAAAGGCATTGTGTCAAAAATCAACTCGTTGCCAAGACGACTGAACGAGTTCTTTGACGTATCACAAGGATATATACCATACCGCCTAAAAGATCTTGAGAAAAACTTTGGCAAAGAAGAAGCCAAAATAATAAAAGAAGAACAAAGATGGCATTCAGACACGAAACTCAACGATAGTTACGAACTTGAAATAAAAGGAGAGAATATAACAAAATACAAATGTACTCCAAGCAATGTGTACGTTAAATATGGCAAACACGTTGGTACATATGTTGATATGAAATATTTCAGTTCTCCTCGTTTGCTCGTTCGTGAAATCATCAATCCGTTGATGGCTTGCTACGCTGAAGATACATACATCAACGACCCTGGAATAATAGACGTAATAAAGAAAGAAGACAACAACGTCTATTCATTCAAGACATTATGGGGGATACTGAACAGCCGACTGGCTACATTTTTCCTTCTCCGCTTCGCTCCCAAGGCGAGCAAAGGAACATTCCCCAAAGTACTGATAACAGACATAAACAATTTTCCTCTACCGGAAATAGATGATGAAAACAATAAATATTTCTCAGAAATAGAGACATGTTACGATAGAATATTCGCAAAAGACAGAGAACCAGATTCTGACAAAATGTTCGTAAAAGAAAATGAATGGCAAATCGACTATTGGGTATTCAAACTGTATGGCATCACTTCGGAAGAGGACATAGACCTCGTGTATCCCGACTTCTACAAGCTAAAGCCTGCAGATTTCGACATCGAATGAAAATAATGCAACAATAAAAACAAGCAACAAGTACAAACAATATAAACATAAACAAAGTATATATGTTTTCTGGTATAGTAGAAGAAATGGCTACGGTCGTAGCCATCAAAAACGACAAAGAGAATGTTGACTTCACGCTGACATGCTCGTTCACTGGCGAACTGAAGATAGACCAAAGCGTGGCGCACAACGGCGTATGCCTCACAGTGGTGGCGATAGACGGTAATAGTTACACCGTAACGGCAATGAAAGAAACGCTCGACCGCTCTAACCTCGGACTGCTAAAGGTTGGCGACCGTGTCAACGTGGAGCGCTCAATGCTGATGAACGGCAGACTGGACGGACATATCGTGCAGGGACATGTAGACGGTACGGCTGTGTGCAAGGAGATGCGCGACGCCGACGGATCGACATACTACACCTTCGAGTACAAGTTCGACCGCGAGATGGCGGAGCGCGGCTACTTCACAGTAGACAAGGGCTCGGTAACGGTGAACGGCGTGTCGCTCACCGTTTGCAACCCTACAGAAAACTCGTTCACCGTGGCTATCATCCCGTACACTCACGACAACACAAACTTCTGCGACATCAAGGTGGGCAGCCGTGTGAACATCGAGTTCGACATTCTCGGCAAGTATATCGCACGTCTGCAGCAGCTGAAGTAAAAGTGAAGGATGCGTAGGCTACGGCTTTCCTGCCGTAGCCTCCTACAAAATTAAGGCTTTTTAAGAATGGCTACGCTAAACCTTTCGGGCGAAAGATACATCAAACGAATATAGAGAGATTATAAAAGAATAATGAATTATTAAAAGACTATTTAAATTATGAAGAAGATTGGGATGACTTGTCTGGCAGGACTTTTCCTGCTGTCGCTGTCAACCGAATGTGCGGCTAAGCAGTGGTCGTTGAGAGACTGTATCGACTACGCCTTGGCTAACAACATCCAGTTGCAGAAAGCAAAGATAAAGGAGTATTCCGCCCTGGAGGACGTGAAGCAGAGTCAGTCGGCGCTGCTGCCGTCGCTCAACCTGTCTACATCGCAGAACGTAAGCTACACGCCGTGGCCGCAGCAAGGCAGAGCTACGGTGGCGGACGGCTACGTGCAGTCGAGCGTGGATAAGGTTTACTACAACGGATCGTACTCGCTCTCGGGCAACTGGACGGTGTGGAACGGCAACAAGAACCGCAACAACGTGAAGCTGAACAAGGTGGCTGCTGAGCAGGCACGACTCGACTCGGCTACCACAGCCAACAACGTGCTCGAGCAGATTGCGCAGCTCTATGTGCAGATACTCTACTCGAACGAGGCTATCGCCGTGACGAAGGAGAGTCTGAAAACAAGCCAGACCAACGAGCAGCGCGGCAAGACAATGGTAGAGGTGGGCAAGATGAGCAAGGCAGACCTGGCGCAGCTCACGGCGCAGCGTGCGCAGGACGAGTACGACATCGTTGAAGCCGAGAGCAACCTGCGCAACTACAAGCGACAACTGAAGGAACTGCTGCAGATTACAAGCGACGAGGAGTTTGACGTCGCCGTACCTTCTACCACAGACGACATGGCGCTTGAGGCTGTGCCGGCGCTGAACGACGTGTATGCGGCTTCGCTCGAACAGCGACCAGAGATAAAGAATGCGAAGCTCGGCATAGAGAGCAGCGACCTCGGCATAAAGGTGGCTAAGGCGGGTAGAATGCCGACCGTAAGCCTCAATGCCGGCGTTACTACCTCTACATCGTCGATGAGCGACAACGCATGGGGCACGCAGATGAAGAACAACTTCAGCTTGGGCGGCGGAGTAACGGTGAGCATACCGCTCTTCGACAACCGTCAGACAAAGACTGCCATAAACAAGGCGAAGCTGCAGAAACAGAGCTACCTGCTCGACTTGCAGGACAAGCAGACTACGCTCTACTCTACTATCGAGAACTACTGGCTGCAGGCTGTGACGAACCAGAACAAGTTCAAGGCGGCGCGCGTTTCTACAGAGAGTGCGCAGGCAAGCTACGAGCTTCTCTCTGAGCAGTTCAAGCAGGGTCTGAAGAACACCGTAGAACTGATGACAGGCAAGACGAATCTTCTGCAGGCGCAGCAGAACGAACTGCAGAGCAAGTATCTCGCAATACTCAACCTCAACATGCTGGAATTCTATCAGACAGGAAACATCAAGTAAAAGTAAAATAATTAGAGAGTAAATATGAATAAGAAAAAGACATTGGTGATAGTGGCGGTTGCCGCTATCGCCGCACTTGCCGTATGGCTATTGTCGGGCGGCAAGAAGGAAGAAAAGATTACGTTTGACACGGCTGCCGTTGCGCCGGCAAACATTATGAACAGCATCACCGCTACCGGTACAATCGAACCGGTAACGTCGGTTACGGTGGGTACGCAGGTGAGCGGCATCGTAAGCAAGCTCTTCGTCGACTACAATTCGGTAGTGAAGAAGGGACAGGTGATTGCGGAGCTCGACAAGACAAACCTTATGAGTCAGCTCAACACGGCAAAAACGCAGTTGGCTACGGCACAGAGCCAGCTCAACTACCAGACTGCCAACTACAAACGCTACAAGACACTTTTTGAGAAGGGACTCGTGGCTGCCGATGACTTCGACAACGCGAAGCTCTCGTACACGCAGGCTAAGGAGCAGGTGGTGTCGGCAAAGGAGGAGGTGCAGCGCGCACAGACCAATCTCGGCTACGCCACTATCACCTCGCCTATCGACGGCGTGGTGCTATCGAAGTCGGTTGAGGAGGGACAGACCGTTGCGGCGAGCTTCTCTACGCCGGAGCTGTTCACCATCGCGCAAGACCTCACCAACATGCAGGTAGTGGCAGATGTTGACGAGGCGGACATAGGCGACGTGAAGGAGGGCGAGCGCGTGACGTTCACCGTAGACGCTTACCCCGACGACACTTTCGAGGGCGAGGTGAAGCAGGTGCGCCAGGAGGCTACCACGACGAACAATGTCGTGACGTACGAGGTGGTTATCTCTGCGCCGAACGCCGACCTGAAGCTGAAGCCGGGTCTCACAGCCAACGTCACAATCTACACAGCCGAACGCAAGGGTGTGCTCTCCGTGCCGTCGAAGGCGCTGCGCTTCACTCCGCAGAAGGAGACCGTGGGCAAGATGAAGATTGTGGACGTAGCGAACGCCAAGAACAAGGTGTGGACCATCGAGGGCAACTCTATCGTGGCGCACAAGGTGAACATCGGCATGACCGACGGAACGAACACGCAGATTGTGGGCGGCATAGCCGAGGGCACAAAGGTCGTTACCGGACTCAACGTGATGGGCGGCGAAGAGGAGAAGCCGATGGAGGCTCAAGGCGAGAGCAGTCCGTTCGCTCCAGGCCCTCCGGGAAAGAACAAGAAGAAGTAAACAGCGTTTAAAGGTTAGGGCACGAGCCATCGGCGGCGTTCGCCGCACACCCTAACTCTACACAATAAACATTACGAACTATGGACGAAAAGAAAGTAGTAATAGAACTCGACAACGTGAAGCGCGACTTCCTCGTGGGCGACGAGACGGTGCATGCGCTGCGCGGTGTGTCGTTCAAGATATACGAGGGCGAGTTTGTCACTATCATGGGCAAATCTGGTTCGGGCAAGTCGACGCTGCTCAACCAGCTCGGATGCCTCGACACGCCTTCATCGGGCGAATACTATCTCGACGGAGTGTCGGTGCGCAAGATGTCGAAGTCGCAGCGCGCCGTGCTTCGCAACCGCAAGATTGGCTTCATCTTCCAGAATTATAACCTGCTGCCGAAGACGACGAGCGTGGAGAACGTGGAGCTGCCGCTGATGTACAATGCCGCAATCGGAGCTAAGGAGCGTGAGGAGCGCGCTGTGAAAGCGCTGCAGGCTGTGGGCTTGGGCGAGCGCCTCTACCACAAGTCGAACCAGATGTCGGGTGGACAGATGCAGCGTGTGGCGATAGCACGCGCGCTGGTGAACGACCCTGCCGTGATTCTTGCCGACGAGGCAACGGGAAACCTCGACACCCGCACCTCGTTCGAGATTCTCATTCTCTTCCAGAAGCTGCACGCAGCAGGCCGAACCATCATCTTCGTGACGCACAACCCCGACATAGCCAACTACTCCTCGCGCAACATCATGCTGCGCGACGGACATGTGATAAGCGACGAGTACAACACCAATATCCTCTCGGCTGAGGAAGGACTGGCGGCGCTGCCGGCAAGCTCCGACGAATGAAGCCTCAGGAACGGCTCTGACGAATGAAAATGACAAAAAGCGGCGGCTGCTCCAGTAGTCGCCAAAACACAACAAGATTATGAATTATAGCAATCTTTTCAAAATAGCCCTTCGCGCCATTGCAGCCAACAAGCTGCGCTCGTTCCTCACAGCGCTTGGCATCATCATCGGTGTGGCGTCGGTCATCACGATGCTCGCCATCGGCCAGGGATCGAAGCGTAGCATTCAGGCGAACATCGCCGAGATGGGCTCAAACATGATAATGATAAGTCCGGGAGCCGACCGCGGTCCAGGCGGTGTGCGTCAGGACCCATCGGCGATGGAGACGCTGAAGCTCACCGACTACAACTCCATCAAGGACGAATGCCACTTCATCAAAGGCATCAGCCCCACGGTGAACAGTAGCGGACAGTGGATATACGGCAACAACAACACGCCGTCGTCTATCTACGGCGTAAACCAAGACTATCTCGAAATAAGACAACTCTCTGTGAGTGAGGGAGAAATGTTCACAGACGCCGACATCAAGGCGAGTGCGAAGGTGTGCATACTGGGCCAGACCGTGGTAGACAATCTGTTCCCCGACGGGTCGGACCCCGTAGGCAAGGTGGTGCGCTTCAACGCAATACCGTTCCGCGTGGTGGGCGTGCTGAAGAAGAAGGGTTACAACTCGATGGGCATGGACCAGGACGACCTCGTGCTTGCGCCGTACACAACGGTGATGAAGCGTATCAAGGCACAGACGTTCCTCGGCGGAATAACCTGCTCGGCAATAACCGAAGACCTCACGTCGAAGGCTATCGACGAGATAACCGACGTGCTGCGCCGCAACCATAAGCTGAAGGAGGCGACTGACGTGCAGGAGGCTGACGACGACGACTTCAACATACGCTCGCAGGAGGAGCTGGCAAGCATGATGAACTCTACAACCGACATGATGACCATTCTGCTCGGTTGCGTGGCTGGCATCTCGCTCATCGTTGGCGGCATCGGCATCATGAACATCATGTACGTAAGCGTTACGGAGCACACACGCGAGATAGGTCTGCGCATGAGTGTAGGCGCTCGTGGCGTTGACATCCTCAGCCAGTTTCTCATCGAGGCTATCCTGCTCAGCGTCACCGGCGGACTGATTGGCGTGGGCTTGGGCATCGGAGCATCCTACGCCGTGAAGCTGCTTGCCCACTGGCCTATCTACATTCAGCCGTGGAGCATCATCATGAGCTTCGCTGTCTGCACCTTCACGGGTGTGTTCTTCGGCTGGTATCCGGCTAAGAAGGCTGCACAGCTCGACCCTATCGAGGCGATACGCTACGAGTAAAAAAGAGCGTAGCTACAGAATTGACCATGATAACAACGTAAGGCTGGAAGATAGGCTGGAAGATAAACCTTGTATCGGGCTTATCTGCCAGCCATCTTCCAGCCTTTATCATCTTCACATACAGCCGATTATACGGATGCTGGAAGATATGGTAGATTTTTTCGCTATACAGCTGTTTGTGTAGTGTTACTTTGCAATATATTTCTTTCCGTTCACGATTACCACTCCGTGAGCGCCCTGTCCTACTCGCTGTCCGCTGATATTATAGCGAACGGCGTCGGCAGGAATTTCGCCTTCGACAGACACGCCATTGACAGACGTCATCGGACTTAACACGATATCCTTCACAACACTGCCCTTTATCTCTATAGGCAGACTCTCGTTGTAGCTGTAATAGCCGTCTGCCCAAGCGGTGAGCTGATAAGTGAGGTCGGTTCTGCCGACATTTATACTGTAGTAGCCCGACTCGTCGCTTGTGCCTTCATAGACAGCTTCAGAACTGCGAAGGTTTACCGTGGCGCCCTTCACCGGTTTGCCGTTGCAAGTGACCCTGCCTGAGAGCATCGAACGGACGGTCTTGCCCGAAGCGAGGTCTACCTCGTAGATGCGTAGCCAGGGTCCGTCGGTGGCTGTAGTCTGGCGCACAACAATCTTGAAGTAGCGTATGTCTGCCGGCTCGCCGAGAACCTTACGAAACTCCGACTTAAGCGGAGCTGAGTCGTCGCTGCAGAGCAGAGTCCAGTTGCTGTTGTCGGTAGACCCGTATATATCGTATGCCTTGATGTAGCGCGTAGGATCGTCGCCCATCTTGAACTGGAAGCCACCAACGCTATTGACCGTTTGCATATCCACAACGAGTGTGTGAGGCAATGTTGCCGAACCTCCCCTCCACTGCGGATGCCAGTAGGTGTTATCGTCGCCGTCTACAATCTGCTGAGCACGTCCGTTGGTGCCCTCGCCGGATGTCTCCTCACTCGACTTCTCTATCACCGTCCAGCCTTTCTTATCCAAGAGGTTCTGCGTAAAGAGTTCGTCTTCCGTAGCACGGTCAATCTCTTTCTGTATGGCCTGACGCACACGAAGATCGAGCGGAGCGATGTCGATGGTGTCCACCACGGTGTTGTCGGTAGCAAGAGCTACGGTAGAAGCGGTCTGCTTTGTAGAGGTGTAACCGCCTGACTGCATGAAGAACGTGCGGTCGGAAGCCTTGTCGGTAGCGCCCTGTCCGTAGTCGGCACGAGCTCCAGCCTCGCTGCCGCCGTCGGTATGTCCGAAGCCGACGCTGTTGAAGTTGTACCACTTGCCTGTAGTGCGAGAGCGTCCGTAACCATTGCGATAGTATGCCTTGCGAGAAGCCTGTCCGTTAGCCCATACATAGTTCTCGAGGAACGAATACCATGAACTGAAATATGTAGACGAGTTGCGTTTGCGCACTGTAGCCATATACTGCCAGCCTTTGCCGTCCAAAGCGTTGAACCATGTAGAGACAAGCATGTTGTGCTGCTCGTGAACTACGGTCTTGCCGTTCTCAATGGTGGTGTACGACGTCGTTTCGGGTCGGCAGTTGGTGATGAACTGCACGTAGGTACCAGGTGTCCAGTAGTTGCCGCGGCGATAGGTCTGCACACCGGTGCCCTCATTTCCGAAGCGGTTCACCGTTGTCTTCTCGTCCCAATCGACAGCACCGGCACGCAGATGCTCCGGCAGATTGGGGTCTTCGTCGGTAGATCCGTCGTCCCACATCGAGAAGAGCACGTCGTGACGAGGTTCGCCGTCGACGTAGCCGTTCATCTGTATGCCCATATAGCCGTTGAGCGCACCTATTGCCTCGGCGTATGTGCCAACGAGGTCTGACTCCGCAGGTATCATTATCTCCTCGAACAGCCAGTCGTAGCCGTCGCCGGAAAGAGCGCCAGCCGCTGTGGTGTGCCAGTTGTTGAGATGAACGGACGGCGACGACAGATAGTTGGCGGCGTAGGATGCTTCGCTGGAAGATGTAGAAAACTTGAAACGGCTGATGTTGTTTATAGCGTTGTTGCCGGAGAGACACTCAAGTTTATAGCGATAATAAGCTGAGCGTGTGAAGGTTATGTCGCCCATACCAACTTCTACTTCACCTCCAAGAAGCGGACCTTTCGCACTGAACTCCTTTGTATATAGCGGTGTGGCAGGCGAATTGGGGTCGGAAACGGTGAGGCGGAAGCGCACAGTCTGCAACGCCTTGATATTAAGTTTCAAAGTGTTTGAAACGGTTGCTGCAGGATGATGGAAATAATAGACGGCACAAACGGAGGTTGAGGTCCAGGCAGAAAGCGTGTTGTTCATCTGCGGACGACCGCTGGAGTTGAGCGCTTCGCCAGGCATATTGATGCCCGATGCACCTACCGTTCCGTCGGTTGTCTCAACATAACCATGTGCGGCAGACAGCTCCGTCTCAACGGCATGTACATACAAACAGAGCGCCGGCACGAAAAGTGCGACGCTCAGTAATAGTCTTGGAAATATATTCATTTTCAATCTTTTATATTATTTGATCCCTCTGTTGTTGAGCGCATCGCTATAGCGCTTTGCGTTCTGCATGTGGTCTGTATATGTACGTGCAAAGTTGTGGGTTCCGCTGAAGTCTTCCTTGGCACACATATATAGATAGTCGTGCTGCACATGATTGAGCACAGCATCGATGCCTGCTATAGACGGGATGCGGATTGGTCCAGGCGGCAGTCCAGGGTTACGGTAGGTGTTATACGGACTCTTTATGTAGAGCAGATTATTGTAGATGCGCTTCAGGTCGAAACGCTTCCATGCGAACTTGATTGTAGGGTCGGCCTGCAACGGCATTCCTTCCGGATACTCGGCGTTGCGTAGCATAAGGCGGTTGTAGTACATGCCGGCTACCATCGGCTTCTCGCCGTTGTTGGCTGTCTCCTCGTCGACGATGCTGGCAAGCGTAGTCACCTCAATCGGCGTGAGTTTCATAGCCTGGGCTTTCTTTGTGCGTTCGGCATTCCAGAACGCTTTGTTCTCCTTCTGCATACGGTCGAGCAGTTTGTCTACCGTCACGTTCCAATAGATGTCGTAGGTGTTCGGAATGAAGAGGGCTGCGATGGTTGCGGTGTCGTAACCGTACTTCTGGCAGACAGCCTCGTCGGTAAGTGCCTTGTAGAGGGCGGTGCTGTCCATCATGAGACGCTTGGAGAGTTCGGCTGCAAGACGGTCCATAGTGCGCACCGACGGCACGACAAGACTGACTGGTGTCTGCAAACCATTCTTCAGATGGCGAAACACCATTAACGATCCTTCACCTGGACGCACGGCATAGCGGCCTGTGCGTACGTTGTCGGCATAGCTGCTCACCTTGACGAGGGTTTTAAAGCCTGTCATTGCATTGCTCTTTGACACTTCGCCGAGTTTAGTGTATACGGAATCGATGGTGTCGTCGTCGTCGATGTACACGTATTGTGTGTCGCCGCTCGACGACATACCGGCAAAGAAGAAATAATAGACAATGGCGACTGCAACTAACAGACCGACGCCAATGAACTTGAAAAGCATACTGCTTTTATTCTTTTTCTTTCTCATAGTTTTAAATTATATGTTGCTGAAACAATGCAAAGGTAGAGTAAATATGATATATGACAAAAATAAATGTAATGTTTTTAATCGTTGATACAAATTTATACGCCTTTGCTTAAAAATACGTACTTTTGTAGCGCACAATTCAATTATCTGAATCAATTAAAAAAAACAATATGAATATGTACGATACATACATCTTCGACTTGGACGGCACCCTGCTTTCTACACTCAACGACCTCGCTGCAAGTTGCAACTACGCTTTGGAAAACAACGGTATGCCGCAGCGCTCAATAGACGAAGTGCGCCAGTTTGTAGGCAACGGTGTGAAGAAACTTATGGAGAGAGCTATCCCCGACGGACTCAGCAATCCGCTGTTCGACAAGACTTACCAGGATTTCCGCCAGCATTACATGAAGCACAACCTCGACACGACATGCCCGTACGATGGTGTGATGGATATGCTGAAGGAGTTGCACAGACGTGGAAAGAAGGTGGCTGTTGTAAGCAATAAGTTCTACGCTGCTACGCAGGATCTGTGCCGCCACTTCTTCGGCGAAGAACTTGTGCCCGTGGCTATCGGCGAACGCGAGGACATACGCAAGAAGCCTGCACCCGACACGGTTATAGAGGCGCTCAGACAGCTCGGTGCCACGGCTGACGGCGCTGTGTATATCGGCGACAGCGATGTGGACATTGACACGGCTCGCAACTCAGGCATGCCATGCATCAGCGTGTTGTGGGGATTCCGCGACAAGAACTTCCTGTTGCAGCATGGCGCCACCACTCTCGTTGAGAAACCTGAGGAGATTTTAAAAGTAAAAAAGTAAAAGGTAAAAAGAACAAATAGGCCAATAAGGCTCATCATCTAAATTTAAACGGAGTTATCATCTAAATTTAAATAAAATCATTATCTAAAATTAAACGGAGTGAAGACTTTAAAGCCTTCACTCCGTTTCTTTATCATTATACTTGTTCAACATACGTTGAACTATACCTGCTATTTCTTCTCTGAGCCAAGCTGGCTTAAAGCTGGTTTTTCAAGAGTTGCTTTGCAGACAGCGAGTTCTTGCGCACATATCGGTCTACCTTGTCAACGTACTTTGTAGTGAAGAACTTTTGGTCGAGCAGTCTGTTCACTATCCACATTATCTTGCCAACATGCAGATCGCGTTCATATTGAGAACGTACCTCATAGTCTTTAAGCGGATAAAGACTGAGCATGTAGAAGAACATGCAGTCGGGTACAATATGCTCGCGTGTCATCTGAGTACGCTGGGCTTCGGAATAGTAGCGATGATAAAGCGGATAGTTCTCGCCGAGATACTTGTCAAGTGAGATACCGATTGAGTTGTTTCCGATAACTACACTCTGGTCGAGTGCGCCAATCTGTGTGTAGATGGTCGGTAAGACAACATCAGGAGAGATCTTGCGCAAATTGTCAAAAGCCTTGTTAAGCTGCTTGCTGATATCAGAGACATTAGCATATTGCAACTCAGCTTCAGAGATAATTGTCTGAAGCGTTGTGTCCTGATAGAACTGCAGGAATCTCGAATTGATGCCAGGATCGTTCACTTCGCCCAACTGCAACACGTCCTCAATCAAGGTGCGCGTTTCCATTGGATATTCGATGTTCATCTGCTGCAACGCAGAGAAATCGCCAGTAGTGAGATAACGGCTTTCAAGACGATCATAGCGCTGTATCTCTACCAGCGTCGTCTGACTGTCTTCTCCGAATTGTTTCAGCTTCAATTCACATGCTGTCGAAACAAAAACAATTGCCATTATTATTATAATGTATAGTTTTCTCACCTTTTACTATCCTGCTATTAGCGATTTGTTAATTATTATTTGCAAAAATAGTAAAAAAGGTTTTAAAAGCCAAGAAAATCATCTAAAAAAGTTAAACAGCGAAGCCTTTTTCGCTGTTTAACTATAAAATATTCCTAAAAATATGGTTTTATTGCTCGTTTTTCAATTTTTTATATGTATGTATACCGTGAGCATAATACTGCCACAGCAGACTATACGGCTTACGCATCGGGTCGGTCTGGTTCACTCGCAAATTCTGAATAGCCAGGCGATCGGAATCAAACTGATGGCGCCATGCCTTGAAGGCTCGTCTGCCACGCAATACGGCTTTGAACTCACCGATATTGCGATCGAGGATAAGCGACTTGAATGCAGCCACATAGTCGAGCAAGCAACGCACTCGCAACACATGCCGCAACTCGCTTTCGGGCAGGTTCTTATAGAGCATCGTCAGATTGTTGCGAAAGTTGAGGAAAGTCTTCATCGGATTGCCCTTCGGTAGGGTGCCACCTCCAACATGGAACACATGGCTCTGCGGCATACAATATATCTTGCGACCAAGATTGCAGAGTCGCCAACAGAGGTCTATCTCCTCGTTATGTGCGAAGAAACGGTCGTCAAGTCCGTCAACTCGCCAATAGTCTGTGCGGCGTATCATCAGACAGGCACCTGTTGCCCACATCACTTCGCACACATCGTCGTATTGTCCTTCGTCTTTCTCAACCGATTCGAAAAGTCTGCCGCGACAGAACGGGTAGCCATAGCGGTCGATGTAGCCACCACTCGCTCCGGCATATTCGAAGAGCGTGTGGTCGTGCTCGGCAAGTAGCTTGGGCTGGCAAGCTGCAGCTTCAGGATGACTGTCCATAAAGCTGACAAGTGTGTCGAGCCAACCTTCTGTCACCTCCACATCGCTGTTGAGCAACACGTAATACTCGTTCTCCACCTGATTTAGAGCCCTATTATAACCTTCAGCAAAGCCATAATTGTGGTCGAGCACGATGGTGCGTACTGTAGGGAACTCCTTCTCAAGAAGCGCAAGCGATGCATCTGTCGACGCATTGTCTGCCACAACGATGTCTGCAACATTCTCCGAGTGCTGCAACACCGACGGAAGGAAACGACGCAGCATCTGCTCGCCGTTCCAGTTCAATATTACGATTGCTACTTTCTTCATCCTATTTTATTATAATAGTGCAACTTAATTAAAGCAGTTCTACCTGCAATGCCGACTTGTCTCTGTTGAACTCGCCCAATCTTACTCGCAGAATCTTGTTGTCGTACTCCTCCTTGGCAAGTTTAGCCGGCAACTCTACGCGGATATAATTGGCTGTAAAGCCATGCATAGCCTTGCCACGTGTCGCCTTCTCGAAGAGCACTTCCTGTTCGGTGCCGATATAGCGTGCATAGAAATTGATGCGTTTCTGCTCACTAAGATCGAGCAAACGCTTGCTCCTCACCTTCTTCTCTGCATCATCTACTACGTAAGGTATGCGCAACGCCGCTGTTCCAGGACGTTCGCTGTACGGGAACACGTGCAACTGTGTCACATCTACGCCGTCAAGAAACTCGTAGCACTCCTCGAAACACTCAGGAGTTTCGCCTCGACAGCCTACCATAACGTCGACGCCGATGAACGCATCGGGCATCTTCTGCTTTATAAGTTCTATCTTGTGTGCAAAGAGCGCCTTGTCGTAGCGACGGTGCATCAGCTTAAGCACTTCATCCGATCCGCTCTGCAACGGCACATGGAAGTGAGGCATGAATGCACGACTCTGCGAACAAAACTCTATGAGTTCGTCACTCAGTAGGTCCGGCTCCATACTGCTTATACGATAGCGCTCAATTCCCTCCACCTTGTCAAGGGCCTTGCACAGGTCGAGGAAACTCTCACCAGTTGTCTTTCCGAAGTCGCCGATGTTCACACCGGTGAGCACAATCTCCTTGCCACCTTCTCTTGCTGCCTCTTCTGCCTGAGCCACGAGCGAAGCAATGGTGGGGTTACGGGAGTTGCCACGTGCATATGGAATGGTGCAATAGGTGCAGTAGTAGTCGCAGCCGTCCTGTACCTTAAGGAAATAGCGTGTGCGGTTGCCACGAGAGCAAGAAGGTGCGAACGACTTAATCATTTTTGTCTTTACCGAGTGGAACTCATGCAGCGATTCAGCCTTGCCATCCTCATCGCGTTCAGCAGCCGACTCCTTTGAAGTCCATGCGTCACTCAAGAACTGTATGAGATTCGCCTTCTCGTCAGAACCCAGAACGAGGTCTACACCGTCTATCTTGCTCACTGACTCCGATTCCAACTGTGCATAGCATCCTGTAACAACCACGAAGGCACCAGGATTGTTACGTACAAGACGATGGATGGCCTGACGACATTTATGGTCAGCCACTTCGGTTACGGAGCAAGTATTCACCAGACAGATGTCAGCAACCTCGCCTTCTTCAGCAACATGAACACCCAAATCGGCAAGCATCTTGCCGAAAGTAGAGGTTTCAGAGAAGTTCAGCTTGCATCCTAATGTGAAATATGCAGCTTTTTTATCTTGAAAAACAGATGTATTGATCATTATACCTTATTATATATAATTAAGCAGATACAAAGGTAATGAAAATTCTGTTTTGTACGCACACAAAGAGGCCGAAAATCATCATTTTTAAGCATATTTCTCAGCACTCAAAAACATTAACATTTGTTCACACTTCGTATCTCATTGATTTTCAATGCGTTTTAAAAGCGTTACAAAAAAGTCAAAAAAAAAACCTAAAAAGTTGTACGTTGTATTGAAAAAATGTATACCTTTGCAATGTTTTAATAAACAAATGATTGTTTTACAGATTTAAAAAAGCAAAGAAAATGAAGAAATTAGTTTTGATGTTCGTAGCTATCGCAGCTATCTCTTTCGCATCTTGTGGTAACAAAACAGCTGCTACTGACGCAACTGCTGACACAACAGACACAACTGCAGTTGACACAACTGCTGCTGACACTGTTGCAGCTGACACAACTGTTGCTGAGTAATTATAGCTCGAACAACGAAAAGAGAAAATTAGCCACTGGCCTCAGGCCGGTGGCTTTTTTGTTTATACACTCTACTCTACCTTACATCACAAATCGATATATAACTATTTCTGAACTTTATATGAAAACAACATTATTCGCCGTGACTCTCGCAATGATGTCATTTAGCACAAATGCACAAAAAGCTAATATTAACAATCTACCATCTCAGCATAGCAACTCTACTAACACAACCACAACAATACACTTTACAGCCGAGCCTATCAGCGAAGCGGTTTTCAAGCGTATGCAAGGCAAGTCTTACAAAGCCAACTGCACGATACCACGCTCAGAACTTCGATACATCCGAGTTCTGCATTACGGATTTGACGGTAAGGTAAAGTCTGGCGAACTGGTGTGCCATCGAGACATTGCTGCCGACCTCATAGAAATATTCAAGGAGCTATACAAAGCGCACTACCCCATCGAACGCATACAGCTAATCGACGATTATAACGCTGACGACGAAACTTCTATGCTTCACAACAACACTTCATGCTTCAATTATCGTCGTGTTGCTGGCTCAAAGACGCTTTCTTATCATAGTCGAGGTAAAGCCATCGACATAAACCCGTTATATAATCCTTGCGTAAAACGCCGCAAGGACGGCAGCATGACTGTAGAACCGAAAGCAGGACGTGCGTATGCCAATCGCACTAAAACATTCAAGTATAAGATTGATCACAACGATTTGGCATACCAACTCTTTAAGATGCACGGCTTCACTTGGGGAGGTGACTGGAGATCACTGAAAGACTATCAACACTTTGAAAAGAAATAGACTGTTTAGGTTTTACTAATATGAGAGTCTGCAGAAAAATAAAGAAGGTGAAAAAATCTGCCATATCTTCCAGCATCGGCACAGCCAATTGGCTTTGAAGTAGTTAAAGGCTGGAAGATGCAGGTTGCATCTACCAGGATTTGAAGACATCTACCAGGATCAGGGGGTGCAGCAGTCTCTGCTGCACCAAACAAGCTTCGGTTGGTACACGTATTGATCAGTTGGTGCACTTGAGACAAGTGCCCCCTTAAAGTGCACCAACTGAAGGGTACTTCTTAAACAAGGGTGTGTGTCAGGTGTACCAAAACTATAAAATAGAGGCGGAGGGCTAACTCTCCTACAAGCACAAAAAAAGGTCTCCAAAGTCGTTTGACTCTGAAGACCTAAAGTAAAGAAGGCAGCCACCTACTCTCCCGCATTGCATTGCAGTACCATCGGCGCAAGCGGGCTTAACTTCTCTGTTCGGAATGGGAAGAGGTGGGACACCGCCGCAATAACCGCCTAATATTCGTTCGCCTAAGACAATTAGTAATTCTTAATTATTAATTATTAATTCGTCAAGCGTATAAGATAGACACGTTGATTAAGCAAAACTATTGTTAAGTTGTACAACAACTGAAAGTATCGCTACTCGAGAAGAAAGTCTCGGGCAATTAGTACTGCTCGGCTTTGACGTCACCGTCTTTACACCTGCAGCCTATCTACGTCGTCGTCTACAACGACCCTCAATGGAGTTCTCATCTTGCGGATGGCTTCGCACTTAGATGCTTTCAGCGCTTATCCAATCCAGACTCAGATACCCAGCGGTGCGCCTGGCGGCACAACTGGTAAACCGGAGGTCTGTCCATCACGGTCCTCTCGTACTAGTGACGGCACCACTCAAAACTCCCACGCCCACGATAGATAGAGACCGAACTGTCTCACGACGTTCTGAACCCAGCTCGC
>OGLX01000208.1_pt1 | contig 46376 bp, 90 predicted proteins | sample 1572821 | NCBI WGS metagenome assembly OGLX01 (sample SAMEA2581908, study PRJEB24529) | metagenome | biome: Human gut stool | place: China | collected 2011 | reverse complement strand
ACGCCGCCGGAATTGCCGTTGTTGCCCCAGCCGTTGCCGCCCCAGCCGCAGAACGCGAACAGGAACAGAACGATAAGCCACCACGCGCCGTCACCGCCAAACCCAAAGCCACCGCTATTGGTAGGCTGCACCGGCATCGTCATCATGGGAGCGCCGCCATCGGAAAGAGACATAGTATCACTCCTTTTACAAAATTTTAATTTATCAAATCGTGGCCACGATGTTGATTACTGCATTAAACTCTGAAACTGCTTCGCCATCTGCTGAAGCTGGTTGAGCTGCTGCTGGTTCAATTTGCCGCTCTGCAAAAGCTTTTCAACCTCTGCTTTTGGGTCGCCTTGGAAATTCGCCTTGAACTGCTTGAACTGCTGCAGCATCTGCATGAAGCCGTTTCCTCCGCCGAGCGCACCGAAAAAGGGATTATTCATCGTCTTCGTCCTCCTCGACCTTGCGTTTCTTTTTGCCCTTTATTTCACCCACAAGCGCCGCCAGCGCGTCAAACTCCTCACGGGTGACAAACTTATCATCCATTTTTTTAGTATCATGAGATTTGTTTTCGGCTTCTTCCGTGTAATTAAACGTCCTCATTGGAATAGGCGTGCCGCTTGCGTCTCGCTCCTTGATGTGGAAAACCATCGAGTTTGTTTCAAAGATAATTACTCGAGAATTTGGAACGACCATAAACCCGTTTGCTTCTTCTTTTCCCCCGCTAATCCATACAACGCTTGTCTGCATTTGCTGCGGTTGAGCCGTTTGCGCAGGCATTTGTGGCTGCATCTGCTGCATCTGCCGCATCTGCATGAGGTTGTCCGGCATCGGCTGCGGATAATAGGGGTTGAAATAGGGATATGCCATGTTCATTCCTCCGTTTCTTTGTACCAGAAATAAAGCGGGATTTCGTTCTCGCTGTTCCAGCTGTCATAGATGATCCCGTCCTGAACGCACACTACATGCCCAGAGAGGGCAAGAATATACGTCCCGCGCGGGTGCTCATCGGCAAACCTGCCGACCGTGTAACAGTCCGGGCAAGTGTCCGGTATGATGTATCTCCGGTAGCTTAAGGACCGCAGATACGCGCCCCAACAGGCGTTAGCGTTTGGTAAATCTCCGTCCAAGTAGCCCTGCATGCACAGCCGGAGGTAAACTTCGCCCCAATCCTTTCCCGTGGCCTTACAGATCGCACGGACAGTGCAATCGGACACGTTTTTCCCGCATGGGTTTGGATTAAAATATTTATACATGATCGCAATCCCTATATAGGCTTTCAGCAATTTCCACATACGCTAAAAGCCCCTGGGGATCGTCTGCGTACAGAATGCAAATATCCTGCGCCATTTGCGCGGTAAACCCGCATTTGATTAATCGCTCGTACATATTCCAGCCTCCTTGCCTCTATAATAAAAAAAATCCGGGCAGATAAACTGCCCGGATTCTGCCTGGATTCTGCAATGATTAATCTTCTTTTTTTATTGCCTCTTTAATCAGTTTCTCGATGTAGTTCGAGACGCTGCGTCCATCCGCTTCGGCGGCGGCCTGCAGCTGGGATTTGAGATCCGGTGTTATCCGGATTACGAGACGATCTGTTTTTGCCACTTGCTACCTCCAAAATTTAATCCCACATATGCGCTACGCAATATGCGCTCCATTTTTCCTCCATCTCGGATATGGCTACGTTATAATCCTCACCCGCCAAAATTTTATGCGCAGCGGATTGACCGGCTGTGCGTTTGGCGTAATTTTCGGCCTTGCTCCACTCATCCGCCTTGAGATATGCAGCAGCTTTGGGATATTGCTTGCGCAGCGCATCAAGATCGTGAGTCGGCTTAGGGCGGACACCCATACCGCCACACGCTGCATCACCCTCAAAGGACGCATTTAGTTCCCGATGCCACGCGCGTAAATCGGCCTGCGCGTTTCTGATTTCCGATAGCCCCGGAATGGCGTTTATCTTGGCCGCCAAGTCCTGCTCCTCTTGTTTTTCGGATCGCTCTTTTTTCAGTAAGTAATCCATCATTTTAGTGCTCACCTCCATACTCTCCTGTGACATTCTCAACGTCAAAATCCCAGGAGTCCCCATTATTAATCTCGTCCTCGGTAAGCCCCTGCAATCCATCACCGTCTTCACCCCTGTTAGCGTTTTCGCACTCGTGCTCCCACCAAGAGATCAGTTTATCGGCATCCTTGTCTGTATAGGTATAGGCTTTGTCGCAACCACAATCGTCAAGGTCAATGACATCATGGCCATCGCGCGCATCGTAACCGCCTATATCGTCAAAGCAATCGGGCTCATACCCGGCATTCCATCCGCCGCGCCAAAGGCGGAGGGTAATCTCCAACAATCGAGTTTCGGTTTTGATAAACATTTGATTTACTCCTTTCTGAATTGGCCTGTCCGTTATCTTTACTGTGGTTACAGTGTACACCATTTGTGCGCACAATACAAGGAGAGAAATGCACAAATTTTTATTATTTTTTTGTGCAAAAACAAAAAATAACCGCGCCCAAAAAGGGCACGGCTACTTTTAGGAATTGAATGCATCCGCCAGTTTTTGGTATGCGCGGCGGCGCAATTTGTAAAATCCATCTACGCTGATATGTAGTTTTGCCGCCGTCTGTACGCAGGTGCGGCCAAAAACGTCCACGTCAATTACACAGGTTTCCTCTTCTTCCGGTAGCCCTACCGCGCGGATCGTTTCTTTGGCGCGGCATGGTGCCATAGTGGATAGTTTTTTTCGGATCCTTTTGTGCTGATCTATCATTTCCCACGGTGTGCCGTGGAGGTGCGGATGTTTATGCACGGGCGTGAGGCCGGCGTAGCGATGTCCTCTGCGCCCTCCAGGTGTTTACCGTTACCGGATATACCCCTCAAAGCCTGCGGATTTGAGCTTGGCCAGCATACTCTCTGCGTTTTCGCGGTTGGCAAAGGCGCCGACCTGGACACGGTAGAGCTTGTCGGTGGCAGGCTGCTCCGGCTCGGGGGCGGGCTCTACTGGCTCGGCAGGCGTGGGCTGCTCCGGTTCATCGCCAGGCAGGATAACGTTTACACGATCCTGTACGGTGTCGTAGTCGTAGCCTGCGGCCTTCAAACGCTGGCGGCGGTCGGAGCCATTGCCCCACTCACCGCGGATCACCTCCCGGGCAACCTCGTCCACGGACTTAGCAGGATGGGCAGATAGACGGCTATTGACCTCTGCGGCAATGCGGCCCATGCGCTTGTGCAGGTAGGGCCCGGGACAAGCCGTAGCCGTAAACATACGGTGCTCGGTCAGGTTGCCGTCTGCACCCCCGGTGTAGTTAAGGGCCTTGATGCCGTTGCGCTGGCAGATGTCCACGCACAGGTCAATCAGCTTTCTATAAGCGGCATCGGACACGGGCCAGTCGCCGCCGGTGGCGTCGTTGGCAACCTCGATATTCACGGCGCGGTTGTCGTTGCTGGGGGACGCAGAGGCCCATGCACGATCTCCCTCGTCCACATAGAGGCCCACCCGGCCATCGGAGCCGATACCATAGTTGGAGCTGGCCTCGTAGCTGGGTTTGGCAAAGAGATTGCCGCAGGTCTCCACAGACAGATCACCGGCCATGTGGTGGATGGTGATCTTGTCAATGGCGTGGTTCCGGGGATGGTCGCAGTTGGGGGAGAGCTTAGTGTGGGATACCAGGCTGGAATTACTCATTGCCGCTGCCCCCTTTGTTGTAAGTGGCTGTGGAGATGCACAGCACAGCGCCCAGGAAGGTGTCCACGGCGGTGATGGTGGTGACAATCTCCTCCGAGTAGGGCCAGGCCCACACGGCGGACAGGGCCGCGTACAGCGTGGCGATGGCCGGCAGGACGATGATGACCACCCACTTGAGAATGTCATACAGCTTGTCAGGGATTTTCATGGTTTGCTCCTTTCTGTGCCCGAATCGGGCACCACAAAAATTAATTCTTGTTTTCCAAGTCCGCGATGCGGTGGTTGGCGACCTTGATCTGCTCCTCCAGCACAGGGACGCGCCGCGCAAAATTATTGTGCTCCCGAACCTCTCTGGTCAGTTCCTCCAGTTTGGTATCGGTGACGGCTTGCCGCTTGTCCAGCTTGGCTGCCACGTCTCGAGCGGTTTTGCTGCTGGTGATAAGTACCCCCAACAGCGACAGGCCGCCGGTAATCAGCGCCACGATGATTGCTTCGGTCATTTGTTATCCTTTCCTGCCGCCAGTAGAGCGGCAATCACAAATCCTATACACGATGATGCAGGGACAATTAATAGCAGCCACAAGGGATCCATACAGCGCACCTCCTCACTCAGTTTGCGATCCATATCCCGGCGATGTAGATGCCGTACCCTGCGGGTATGTCCTCTTTTGGCCGGATCTGTATAATGCCGGACGTACTCAATCGCACATCCATGTTTTTAAGGCTGTACACGCTTAGGGCATAAGTCGATGTCGGGATATGGTCGCCTATGCTGGCCACGTCATACGTTTTCCCCGCAGGCATTGCCACATTCGTCTCCCCATACACCCGCAGGATGCCAAGTCCCAAGGCAGAGATATGCTTGGCCGTACCGCTGAAATTCTTTAGATATGACCCGGACGCACCGATTGTAATGTTGGCAGGAGCAAAGCCCAGCAACGTTAATTTCCCGGACACGTCATCATAGTTGGCTATTGATTTCTCATTTTTTGCGTCATACACACCCAGCGCCGTAGTAGATGATCCTACGCCGCCGTAAATGCGCACATTATGGACATTTGTAGCCACGTTTGTGGTTTTAAAATGTATGTTAGAGCCGTTGTCCGTAGTCGCATTGCCACCCATAAAAAGGTGTTGATTTGCGTGCAGTTCCCCGTCGATATAGGTATTAAGCCCAACTTGCAAGGCTCTGCTTTTGTCACAAAGACGCCCGATTCCAACGGATAGCATGGATTTTGCCCAGTGGAGAAGCACAAAGGACGCCGAAATGTCCCGCATGCTGGAATTGCTGGTGCTAAAAGCATCTGTTGCCACCACGCGCACTGTGTAGCGCTTATTTGTATCGGCCGGGAAAATGGTGGTGATGTTTTTGGGGGCATACTTATCGGCCTCCGGTATCGTCGGCGTTACGCTTGTCCACGCCTCCGTGCCGTACTCCCGGTACTGCACCTTGTAAGCCGCCGTGTTTTTGTTAGATAGAGGGGTAATGACGGCGGTAAAGGTGACTTTACCGTACTCTCCCGTGCGGCTCGCTGCGCCGTTTTGCGTGCAGCGGGTGGCGGAGATGGACGAGATAGTGGGGACGCTGTATTTGGATACCGTATAGCTTAGCGATTTTGTAGCCGTGCGCCCACGGCTATCCGTTACAGCGCATGTGATATACACCGTGCCGTAGTAAGGCAAAAGACCCGTTGTGCCGGTCGCCGCAGATGCGGTATACAGTGTGCCGGAGCCAGCCGACCAGCCCACCTTAATGCTATAGGATTTAATGGTGCTGCCCTGCGCGCCCGTGCCAGTGATTGCAACTTTGATTTTACTGCGCAGCTGTAGGAAATACCCGGTATATTTCGCTTTGTTGCCCGTTGGGTCAGTTACGGACACTGACAGCGTTGGCACCACGCTTGACGGGATTGCCAGCGTCACCGTACACTCCGACCGGCCCACATAGGCGGTTCCGTTGTAGGTGTTGGCAATAAGTGTCACGGCCAGCTTTGTGCTGTTGGGCGCATTGGTGGCCAGACTAACGGGCGGTGTCCAGGAGTAAGTTCCCGCTGTGCCATCATATTCCGTGATCTGCACAGCGCTATTGCTTCCGATCTTGTAATAGAGTTTGTCAGTAAAGTTTGCGCTCTTGCGGTCAATTGTGATTTTAAGGGCCGTACCGAGTGTGCCCGTGCTGGGCGCTGATACAGCAGATGCGCGTGGGATGGTGTCCAGCGTCAGCGTCTTGGTCTGCGTGATTACGCCCGCGCTGATCTCCGTGTCCATACACGTCCGCACCTTAATGCTCCCAGTGCCATCAGCCTTGTGGCTGACGGTGAGGGTGGTATCCAAGATGGTCTTGGTGGTATTTTGCGGCAGCGTAAACGCTACTGTGTGCTCGGTCTCTGTGCCGCCATTAATGGTGATGTAGTAATACGCCTTATCACCGGGGGCATCATTATAGCTGGAGCCGGTCTGTTGTGATGTCCACTTAATGCGGACTTTGGAGGTATTGTTTGCTATGGATTGGCCAACTTGTTCCAATGATAGATTTTGATATACACTCATGGTGTCCCCTCCTTAGCTGACAATCACATCATCATTGTCGTCCACCTGGATAACCACTTTTCCAATGGATATAGCGGACGAAACTTTGAGCCGTTTAGCTTCTACGCCTTCCGCCGTGATTTGCAGTTCTGGTGTATTGTTGCGCACAAACTGCAAAATGTCGTTATCCAACCGTAGCAATACTTCATTCCCGCTCTCTCCGATGATAAGCCCCTCGTCCGTAAATCTAAAAGCCTTTGTAATAGATGCATACTTTGCTTGCAAATCGCCGTCTACGTCATCAATCCGCTCGGTGACTTTGGTAATGTCGATGCCCAGTTGGTCGGCCAGCACGGAGAGCCTTGTGCTGACCTCCTCCTTGTAGGCGCCGAAATCCCCGGTTTCCACATAGTTTTCCAGCGCCGACAGGATGATGGAGTTGACATTCTGCTGCAGGTCGGTGATTTGCTGGGTGGTGGTTTGGGTTACTTGGCTGGCCGAATCGTTCACCCGCTCGATCAGCTCCGCACGTGTGTTTTCAATGCGGTCATTGGTTTTTCGATCAGCATCAATTTGTGCGCCCGTATAGGTGCGGCTGGTGCCGCCCAACGTGATTTGTGTGTTGCCTGGGTCAAGGATGTCCGGGGCCAACTCCATCAGCGGATAGGATGCGCTGTAGCCGTGGGGCGTACTGACCAAGGCGGTCATTCTGCCCACCCGGAAATGCTGGACGCCCTCTTGCCAGCCCAAATCCACTGCCTTGCAGGTGATGGTTTCCGGCATAGACAAGCCATTATCGGCCAGGGCCGTTTTTGCCTTTGTCTGGAGATTGGTGTCAACGGTCACATCATCCCACTTGATATGCCTGGTAATACGCCCGTATGTGGCCACGCCGGACTTGCTGTAGATGATTTTCCCGGACTTCACAAGATCATCTGACAGTGCGCCGTCCGATAGGCTTTCAATGGTCAGCCCGTCCTTGCCCTCCGGCAGAATGGCAGTGTAAATTTTCGTACCGTCCGTTTCACTGGACAGGTCAAGCAGGTTTTCTGCAAATTCCACCGTCTGCGTATTTGTCAGCGGCAGCTCCGCATAATAGTCCAAATAATTTCCGTCATTCTCGTATCGGATTAGCAGATTCCCGCCCAGGGAAGATTTGAACAGCTTATCGGAAATAGTGGTCATCGCCGTGGCATACTCCCCAGAGCTGCGGGTGATGTAATTGTTCGGGTCGGACACGGTGACCACGCCGGGCTTGATCTGCTGCTCTGCAGTCACCTGCGCATTGTGCTGTGACAGAATCCAGCGGAAGAAAAACTCCACCACATTCCCGCCTGCGGCGGCGGCCTTATAGGCAGCATCCCCCGCAAAGTCATCCGGGAAAATGAACGGTGGTATGATGCTGTCATTCAGCGCCGCCATAATGCCCTCTGTTTCGATTTTGTGCGCCCCATAGAAGTCTTTTGTATCGCCGGTGATTCTTCCCCTATATATGGGCAAAGTGCCATCCAGCAGCTCCACAAGGCCGCTCATGCGGCGCAGATTGCTTAAATAGGGATGTTCTGCGTCCACCGTAAAGGACATTTCCCCGGCCTTGCTGACCGCCAGCTTCGCAGAAGGGTCGCGGATAATTAATTTTTCATCCGCAAGGCGCGGGTCATACAGGATATAGTTTTTGTATTTGAGTTGATACATTACAGGCTCGCCTCCTGGTATGTCACAGTGATGCTACCTGTACCGCTTGCGACTTTTGCTTTCAGGGTGTTGCTTCCAGCCGCAAGACGGATAGCGGGCAAAATGTGATCCCCCGCGCTGATGTTGATTGTGCTGCTGCCCCAAAGCAAGGTGGTGTTCTGGGCCACCGTGATAGTAGGGATGACAGGCCGGCGCTCGTTGGGTAGGGATAGCTGTTTGTAGGCCGTGCCAAGATCAGAGCGGGAAACCTTGGTTTTTGCGTTCTTGTATTTCCACGGGTCGCAGTCAACCGTGACCGGGATAGTCTGCATCATTTTGACAAGCTCCACCTGCCCAACGGAGCACCGCCCACTGTAAAAATGGGCGGTGTCCTCGGGGAATGTTATTTTAACGCGCTTGCCGTGGACTTTGTTGCAGAAATCGGAAATCGTAGCAGGCCATGTCTTGCCGCTCACCGTGTCCACGCCGGTGAGCTTCAGTGTAATAGTGCGGTTCTTATAGGTGACTTCTCCGGTCAGCACTTCAGACGCATCCAGCAGGCCGTCCCGGCCCGGAACATCAATCATATTCGTTCGGACTTCCGGCAGAGAAATGGACTTACTTGCAAGCAGCAGGCCGCATTCTGCGTAGGTGTCTATCCTGTCAAAAAATACTTTCCCTATCATACGGCCCTCGCCCTCCTTGCATTGATTTTTGCCAGTTCTTCGTCCATGCCTGGGGCAAGCAAACCGACAACCTGGCCACTGTCCATTATGACTTTCATATTTGCCAACATAGGTAAATACTGTTCAAGCAGCATTACAATTCTGCCGGATCCTCCGCTTGCTACGCCGTAAGATCCACTCGCATAGTTTCCGCTGCTATTTGCTCCTGCCGTAATGGATCCAGCAGAAAAATTCATGTCCCCCACTATGTCTTTTTTCACAGACGCAAATTCATCGCTAAACCCTTCCCCCAATCCTTCGGCCATAAATCCACCAATACCGGCAAAGACCTTGGACGGGGAGTGGATGCCCAAAATGCGCTTTACGCCGCCAACAAGGCTGTTTACCTTGTCATTAAACCAGTTTTTGATGTTATCCCACATTCCGGCAATGCCGTCTTTCAAGCCCTGAACGATGTTTCTACCGATGCTGCCCCAGTCATAATTTCGGATCGTGTCAGCAATGGCCGCGATAATACGCGGGACGGCTGCAATCAGTTCCGGGATTGCCCCGATGATTCCGGTAATCAGCGATACGATGATTTGCGGTGCGGCAAGGATAATTTTATCAAGGTTGTTAACAATGCCGTTGATAAACGCAATAATCAGTGTCGGAACCGCCGCCACAAGCTCCGGGATGCACTTGATAATTCCGTCAATCAGCGCAAACAGAAGATCAATTCCCATCTGAATAATGTTCGGCAGCTCTACAATGATTGCGGCAAGCAAGTTGCCAATAATCAGAGGAACTGCCGCGATAAGCTGCGGAATCGCGTCAATCAGTCCGTTTGCAAGCGTCATAATCAGCAGGATTGCCGTTTCAATGAGCTGCGTCAAAAAGTCCGGGCTTGTCAGCATTTGCACAATCGTCAGGGTAACTTGCACAATGCCGTCAATGAGCGTGGGAAGGTTTTCTATCAGGCCATTCGCAAGGAAGAAAAGAATGCCGATTGCCGCCTGCGTGATGGCTGGTAAGTTGTCAATGATTCCTTGCCCTAATGCACCAACAAGAGTTACGGCTGCCTGCAAAAGTATAGGTAAGTTATCGGTGATGGTGGTAATCACCATCGGAATAATGGTAGTTGACGCCAAAGAAACAAGCTGTGAAATGCCCCCCAAGATAACGCTAATACGCGGTATGACGTTCTTTCCAACAGCGACAACACTATCCACAAAATTCCCTGTCAGCGCCATAAAATCTGCGTTATCATCAGCTATGCCGGTAAGCAGGTTACTCCATGCACCTTTCATGGATGCAACAGAACCTTGAATGGTTTTCGCCGCTTCGTCTGCCGCGTACCCCTGCATTCCGACCATTTCAATATAATCGACAAGGGCGCTTTGGCAATCCGCAAGGTTTTCAATTTGGTATTCCGTGGCGCGTCCGTTTGCGGCGTTCCAGTCATTTACCTTGTCAATGACTTCTTGAAATCCTTCCTTCGTTGGCGTGATACCAATTTGCAGGTTGTCCAGCATGGTATAGTTGGACTTCATGATTCCATTGAAAGCATTTTGCACAGCTTCCTGTGAATTGCCGGTTGCCGCGACAACATCCGCTTCCGCATTGATAATCCTGTCGGCCAGTTCTGCTGCCGCCTGTTCATTTCCTCCAAGCGCAGTTTTCAGCCCTGTGGCAAAGCCGTTTACCTGCTGCAAATAGTCATTCTGGCTCATTTGCACGGTCTTGTATGCGTTTGCCGCCTTATCTGCAATATAGTCATAGGCTTCGCCAAACATAAGCTGTGCGCCGCCGACCAGTTGTTCATACTCAGCATAGTTGTTAAGCGCGTTTTTCGTAAGCACAGCAATGCCGGTAGCAGCCGCACCTACAGCTGCGGCGCCGACTTTAGCCGCAGTGGCAAGCCCATTTTTGAATTTTCCTGATAATGTCTCTACATTTTCGCTTGCCTCGTCTCGCACAGATATTTTCACAAACAGATCAAGAAGATTCATGCGTTCACCTCGCTCTCTTTGTAAATTCTGAAAATTATTCGTGACATTCCATTTATAGTATGGTATGATATCGGCAAGGAGGGATTTTTTATGATAAGTTTTAACAAAGATTCTGCGTGGGACTTAAAGCCGATTCCTGTTTCCGATGTGCGTGGCGAAGTGAATGGCTTGTTGATTGACGGGGAAGAAATCGCTGCCGCATTTAAGACCGTCCGCGACCAGCTGATTTTTACTAACAAGCGGGTCATATCGGTTGATGTACAGGGGATTACAGGAAAGCGCAAGTCCTTCAGCTCTATGCCCTATTCGAAAGTGCAGTTTTTCTCCGTGCAAACCCCAGGCTTTGCCGAAATCATCCCGGATAGCGAACTTGTTATGACATTCTCCAATGGTTATGTCGCAAAGTTCGAGTTTAAGGGAGGCACAGACATCGGGAAAATTGGAAGAATGATATCTGACTATGTCCTCAAGTAACGCATATTCGCCCGCCGCCCCTTCACGGGGCGGCTTTTTTAACTTGTAACCCGCACCGATTGACAATATCGCTGGTGATTTCTTCACATGAGCGATTGTCTTTTTTGCTCACATCTATAATTTCAATATATCGCTTATCGATTGAAACGCCCGCGCATCGCTCGCATATTGCTTTAAGCAGGTCAGCAGAATAAATTCGATATGCTTTTTCTTCTGCATCCTGCTTATACCGCGCTACACAGTATGACAGAAATGGCTTTACTCTTTGGCTTCCCCGATATTCTCCTGCACAGAGCCGGACGGCGTTTCTGCCGTCTCGGTCTGCGCAGATGTAAAAAGGTCCGTAAAGGCATCGTCCGTCATAAGATCAGTAACATCAACCAGCAACTTGGCAAGCGTCAGCCCAGAGGCATATTTTTTTGCAGGCACGCCTTCCACAGCCGCCAAAATTGCGATTAGATCTTTCTTGTGCCCACGCAAAAGCAGCGGAGCAGATTTCTTAACCCTTGCCAATACAAAGTCCTTTGCATTTACGCCATCCGGGAGCTTCTGACGCTGAAACAACGCTGCGGCTTCTTTGTCCTCGGCTATGTTGGCAATAGGATCGATAATGTCTGCGATAACATCAAACACTCGCTCCCCTTTAATTTTTGACAGTTTCATGGTGTTACGCCTCCGCCGTACCGGCCTTGATGTAGATTTCAAATGGCACAGTGTCCTGCGCGCTCATGGAGTAGTGGGCCGTATACTCAAACGCGAACTGCCCCTTCGCTTTGTCAGCTGTTTTCATTTGGAATCCGCCCGTAGAAAGCGCATTCAGCAGATGGATGGCGATAAAGCCTCCATTTGTTTCCCCGTTCATATCGGAGTAGTCACCCACAATCCAAAGGTCATCAAAGTCGGAATCCTTGAGATCGTTTCTCGGTGTGATCTTGGTGGCGTCTGCCGTACCGATATCCGCCGCCCCGCATAGGCTCTTAGCAATTGCAGTATCTGCATTTACAAATGTACCGCTGGCTTTTGCTTCCCAGCTGTCCACCATTTTCAGCTCCTTGGTATTCTTGGGGCAGTTGTCGATGTCCTCTCCATAGTCCTTATAGGTGGGCGTTGCGGTAAAGCTAATTCCGCCGGTCGTCGCGCCAATCTGCCCCGCCTCTCCGATGGCTCCGGTGGCCGGGGTAAAATCGGTGGTCAAAATACCGGCGTTGATTTGAAGTTTCTGGAATGCGTCGGAAGGAATTTTTGTGAATTTCATAGTTTCGTCCTTTCATCAGTTTTGCGATAGGTATTCCACTGTGATGTTGAGATACCTTCGCTTGATGTTTTTATCGCTTTCATCCGCGATATTCTGGCACCACGGAGAGCCGCGCTTGATCCACATCGCGCCGCCATCATACGGCACAAGCACGCCGCCCATGCCGATGGCATCGGCGATCTCCTGTGCCTTTGCATTGGGAACTGCCTCGCTTTCGGTGTAATACCAGAGGTTGACCGTCAGCGCGATCTCACCGCTCTCCCATGATCCGGTGATAAGCTCATAGGTTAGCCACGGGAAAACCGCGTCATCCGGCACGTTGGAGGTCGGATAGGCCGGTAGGAATCGAGAAAACCACGCATGGAGCGCCTTATCCTTTGTCATTTCGGCAGCTCCTTTCGTTCCGCAGTGAAGAATTTCAGCGCCTTGATGGCCGCCCCCGCAGACTTCGGCGCGGTCTTTTCTTCGGGGTTGGAGGTCACGCGGTAAGTCCGCCCCGTTTCCGTGTCGCGGAAATAGTCGTTATACTCAATCGGCACGCTCTGATTGACCAGCGCGGAATACACCGAGGTAACGCCGTCCTTTTCTGCCCTGCGCGCCTCCATAGAGGTGTCAAGCGACTGGTAGTTGAGGAACTCCGCGCCCTCGGCCCACGCAACGATGTAGCCGCCTGCGCCGTCCTGCGTTCGCGTCTTTTCCATCAGCACGCATTTGCTTGCGAAATCGTCCAGCAAACTCACGGTTCCACCCCCTTGAGCTTTCGCCAGTCGTTTAACCGGCCTCTAAAAGCGTCCTGCCAGCCGTTTAACGCGCCGCTGTCGCTTCCCACGCTGCGTTTGGTGTAGGAGTAGCCCCCAAAGCTCTCGCTTTGATACGGGCTTGCAACGGCTTCACCGTTCTTTTCTTCCCAAGCGGCGATATCTTCGGCAAGCACAACCACAGCCTTTGGAACAGCCAACACCCACACCGTTCCGGTAAAGGTTTCATCCGTAAGGTCGGTCGCCGGGTACTGGTGCAGGCCATCGTTAAATACGGATCCGCAGATACGGAAATATTGATTGGTCAGGAGAAAGGGCAGCGCAATGCTGCCATTCTCCACGGTGAACGTGCCCTCGTGAATGCCCACGAGAAACCAGTTGTTCAAGTGCCGTAAGACCTGTTCAAGCATTACGCCGCCCTCCTATCAGGTTTTTGCCGTTACGTCAGCGCTGCCGGACTTGAGCGCATGATAGTTGCCGTCGCACTCAACAACGGTCACCTTCTGGCCGGTCGCAATGGTCAGGTCGCTTTTGCCGTCCCAATCGTTCCAACCGGCAACATTGTCGCCGTAAGCAACGGTCGCAGCAGAGGCGCCGGACGTGTACTTATACTTGTTGCCCGCAGCAACCTTTGCCGGAGACACGGTCAGCTTGGTATCGCCGCTCTTGGAGCCAGAGGCAGAGGTGACCGTCAAAGAGCCAAGCGCGCCGTTGTCGATGGTGCCAACGACCACGCCGTCAATGCGCTCAGCAAACAGCTCCATGCCGTTAATGACGGTGTCCGATGCGGTCATGTTGGTGTAATCGGGCTCCTCATGGATGCCGATGTAGCCGGTCGCGTCGGTGGTAAAGGTGAAGACCTCCTGCAGATCGGCGCCGTTGACGGGGATGTAGTAGAGGACGATGTTGTCCTTCGCCGTGGCGTAAATCTTACCCTTGGGGACGCTGGCGTTCATAATGAGCGTGCCGAGGCCGAGGAAGTTCTCGACGTAGCTCATGCCGAACGCGGTCTGCACAGTGATGTTGGCCGTGGACAGGTAGTCCGCAACGTCCAGCGGATTCATGAAGTAGACCGCGCCGATCTCGTCATCCTCGAAAAGGACCTGCAGATTGCCCCAAGCCTGCGCAAGAACAGTCTGGAAGTTCTTACCGCTCACCGCGCCGGTGCCGGTCGAGAGGAAGTCAAAGAAGCTCTTGCGGATGCCTTTCTGGACGTCCTTGAGCATTTCATCGGTGGTCGTTTCCACCGCCTGATCGTAGCCGCGATCGGTGATCGCCTCGGCAGAGGTAGCCTTGCGCCACTTCTTAATCGTGATCTCCTTGTAGTTCACGGCCTCGGTCTTGTAATGGGAAAGGGGGATGGTGTCACCCTCGGCCACAACGCCGCTCTCAAGCGTGCCGGTCGCCTTGTAGCTCTTGAGCACAGTACCGGCCTGCTTGGCGATCTTGCGGGTCACACCGAGCGCCTCCATCAGCTTCTTGATGGAGTAACCGAACATTTCGGTAAATTCGATCTCGCGCACGCGGGCGAGGTCATTTTTCTTGATCAGATTGGTTTCAGCAGCCATAATTAGCCTCCGTTCTTATTTTCAAAAAGATTGATGTTTGCAGCAATCGCCGCGCGGCGCTCCGCTCTGTCCTTGATCTGCATGATCTGGTCTTTGGTCATTGCGCCGCCGCCGGTGTTCGCCGGGGGATTGGCGGGATTCGCGCCGTGCGTCTGCGTGGCGGAGACCAGCCCCTTATAGGTGCCGTCCACAAGTGCATCAAGGGCCTTGGTGTCCTTGATCTTCTCGCCGTCCAGCTCCAATGCGGCCATTTCCTCGCCGCAGCCGCGCATTGCAAGGTCGAGATTCGCGCCGGTGATGTTTTTGCTCTCAAAGTAAGCACGCACGGCCTTTTCCTTTGCCGCTTTACTTTCCTTTGCTGTGACGCCAGATTTATACGCTTCAAAGTCCGAGTGTTCCTTCTCGTACTTCTCCTTGTAGCCGCCGTCACCAGCCGCCTTGAGGTCGTCCAACTGCTTCTGGACGCTGGGCAGCTTCTCCGCGTCGGCCTTGTAGCGGCTCACGTCCGCTTTCAGGCCGTCCACGGTATCGGTATGCGCTTCGATGATGGTATCCACCTGTTCGTCGGTGAGCCCCATACCCTTCAAAAGTTTTCGTGTAAGTGCCATGACACTATCTCCTTTTCTTCGGTTCCGTTCCTTCGGAAACGATAGTTTTATAAAAGCCGCTGTACCTCGCGGGTTTTACTGAAAATAAAAGAGCCAACCACCGAGAATTTCTCGGTAGCTGGCTCCTATTGCCCTTTCCCGCGCCCAATTACGCGGAAGTGTATTTGATTGTTTTTTTGACCTCCAAGACGATGTACCCGTCGCCTTTTCGGCGTATTTCAACATCGTTGCCGCGCTTGATAATGGCTTCAATGGCCTTGATGGTCTCGTTATCCATTTTTCAGCTCGCTTTCCAGAATGTCCCGGTACTGTCCCGCATGGTCGGCGGCAGCGGGTTTCAAAAACGGCTGCGCCTTGTTGCCGCGCGTGTAATGCCAGTTTCCCTTCGCGTCTTGGTATACCCACGGCGTAGGCCGTCCGCCGCCGCCCTCGGCGTGAATGCCGGTGCCAAGCTCGACGTAAGCGGCGTTCTCATTGTTCGTGCCGATGATTGCCGCAGGTTCCTGCTCATCTACCACATGGGTGATGCTGTTCCGCAGATTGCCGGTGTCAACGGGGCACAGCTTTTTCGCATACCCCTCTGCCACAAGCCCGCACTTTTCCAGCCCCCGCAGAAGCGCCGCATGGATGGCGCCAGAAACCTCTTTGCTGTTGTCATGGATCTCAACACTCATGATCTGAAAATAAAAAATCGAATTCTTTTTGCAGCGCTTTGAACTTGACATCGCGCTCTCTTTCAAGTAATCTCACAACCGGGTCCGACGGATGATCCAGCCCTTGCCATTCCGGATATTTCGCCCGCTCCGTTTCTATTTTTTCGGTGTAATTGCGAAACAATATCTCGCACTTTGCCAAATACTCAGCATAAAGCGGATGCGCTCTATCGACTTTTTTCTTTGCGTTCATACGCTACACCCAGCTCCTTGCTCAGTATTTTCATTACTTCGTGGTACCTGTCAATGTCGGGGTCTATTTCGCCGTCCCACATCATCCTAAAGACATCCGTTCTCTCAATTTCTTTGAATCTATTATAAACGTAGCTCCGGTCTTTGGCAACCGTGTCTTTTGTCCGCCGCATGGCATAGACGAACAGATGGTCAGACGCAATTGAAACATCTTCGCCACTCCAAATGAAAAATGCGATGTCTTCCGCGCTGAAAGAATAATTTGTTCCAGCCTCCGGGTGATTGTGGTAGGAATACGATCCCTCCAGATCGCTCGGTATTGCTGCCGGATTTACGGAGGAGTTCTCGCCGGAAACACGCCATACTTTTCCGTCTTTTGTGATAGAATAGTTGACCTCGTAATTACACCCTGCCAGCTCCTTTTCCGCGCCTTCCAGGGTTTGCATGACTGCCTTTTTATCCGAAAAATCAATCTCCTTAACCAGAATGGGTTTTCCGGGCATTGCGTTACCGCCATTTCCGGCGCTCTTTCCGCTTTTCCATCCTGCCCACTCTGCAAAGGACATGCCAGAAACAACCTCTGTTTGCCCCGTAGCGGCGTTTCTGGCGCGTCTTTGCGCGGTTGAGGTGTCTACCCCGTCCACAGCGGCGATCAGCGTACAGCGGCAGTTATATATCTCCCACGGTGGCCCTTGTGGGTCGCCGGGAAATCGACAGCCATTAGAAAACTTCTTGTCCTGCGCCACTTGTTCGCCATCCAGCATGGCGTGAGAGTGGCGAGTCCGGCTGTCCAGCGTGGCAAGCCATTCCTTTTTGACCTTAATGCCCATCTTCTCCGCCGCCGCGTAGCTGTCCATGCGCCCCGCGTTCTGTGCACCTGTCACGGCAGTTCTGGCGGTACGGATAGCGCTGTCGCGGCTCATGGTGGTAATGCGCTTTTGCAGGTCGTCCGCCATGTGCTTGATGCTCTTTCCCTGCAAGATGGAGCTGGTGACACTGGCCGTAATTTGCTTCTTGCCGTATGCGAGATCAATCCCGCGTTTCAGCGCTCTGCCCTTTGGATAGTACGGCATCAACTCCGGTTGCTCCGCAATCAGGCGTTTAACCGTCTGCTCGTCCCACAGGTCAAAGCCGACGTTGCCCACGACCTGCTCGATGGTGTACGCCGAATAGTTGCGGTTGAGGGAGTAGATACCGGGCGTAGCATCGTTGGTGTAGGACACCGCCACAGCGTTTGCATCGGTCATGCGGTGCGCCACCTTGTCCCGCATAGCTTGATAGCGTTCTCCGCGCCCGATCTGGTTTAGCCGCCATTGCTTATAGTCAGCCTCCGTCCATTCCTTGCCGTTCTGCACGGTGCCGATCAGAGCCTTCATTTCCTCGTCGCGCTTTTTGAATTGCTCAAAATATGCGTCGATGGTAGCTTGCAGTTCTTCCCCCGCCTCGCGGTATAGCGTTGCAATACGACGTTCCAGCTTCGCAAGCTCCTTATCGGTCAGCTTGTGTCCGAGGTCACTGTTCGCCATCGCCGTTCACCTCCGGCGCATCCGGTTCCGCAAAGCTCCGGTCAATCTCTTCTGCAGCCTTCCGCTTTGCCATGTCCTCGTACTGGTCAATGTCGCCGTTGATGGTCAGCAGCTTCTTTGTGATGTATTCGTCATCGTAATACGCCGCACCCAGAAGGATGTTCTGCGTTTCCTCGCTCTTGTTAATGATCTGATTGCGCGTGTAGCTGGGCTGGTCCTCAATTCCTGCCAGACGCAGTATTTCCACAATAAACCGCGTGACCTCGGATTCAAACTTGTCCGTTTTCAAATCCAGCGGCACATAGCTTGCCTTGATTGCGGTTGCCGTCTGGTTGCCGGCAGATACCGCCGCCGCGTCAAAGCACTGGAAATCCTCATAGAGCTTCTTTTTCAGCATGTCAATGGTGCTGCTGGTGCCCTCATACGGCGCCTCGATGGTTTTGCTCTCCACCTTCGCGCCATCGTCGCCGTTGGCGTGGGCGACATGGGTGGTTTTCAAGCGCTCCACAAACTTTGCGTCGTCAAGGTCATCCATGCCGTTGCAGTTGGACAGCACCCAATAGATCAGATTCCCCTCGTCTACGTTGTTGACCATATTTGAGGACGCAAGGTCGAGCGCGTCAATGGTGTTGCGCTTGCCGGCAATTTCGGACAGACACCGCTTATTGTTTTTCAGCGGCACGATGGGAAAACTCGGATAGTTCCCGCCGTCGTAAATCTCTGTTTCGCCGACTTCGGCCTTGCGGATAACGAGCTTGTAGCTGCGCTTTTCCTGTAATACGCTCATATCTTTGTTTTTCGGCTGGAAGTACTCGGTGAACCCGTCGATCTCATACAGCGTCGCTCTCAGAGGCTTATCCTGTGCCACCTGCCAGAACCGGATGCCAGCTTTCATAGCGCCGTCTTCCTCATCGTAGAGGGGAACGAACTCAAGCAGGGAGAACACCCGCAAATGCGTTAAATCCCAGAAACCAAAAGATACACCCGCGATTTTCGCTTCACGCGCAGCATCCATGACTTCCTGGTCAAAGTCCGGGCATAGTTTTTTCGGTGTTTCTTTCTCCGCAAAGGTCACACCGTTCCCCAGAAGATAGGAAACCTCCTGATCGACCGCCAGGCCGAAGAACCGGCTGGCCAGCTTATGGTTTGCCGTCCACATATCCGTGTGGGCACGGCCCTGCATATCGTAGATGATTTTTTCATAGCGGTTAATGGTCGGATTCAGGCCGTTGTAATATTCCTCAGCATCCGCCGCCGTCTTATATGCGTGGGATTCGCGGTGCTCGTTGATCGCGCTTCGGATAAACTCCATCCGCGCCCATTCATCCTCACCCACCGCCACAAGGTCATTATATGTCTTAATCTCCGCTCACTCCTATCTGCTCCAAATGGGGACATAATCGCGTTTATACGCCTTATTCTTCAAGATTGTGTAGGCAAAATAGCGCGTTTCGTCCATTGCGTGGTCGTTTTCCTTGATTGGCCTGTCGTCGGCGGATTTTTCGTCCCACCGATATAGCCCAAACTCCCGAATGCAGTCTTTGCAATCTCGGTGTATCTTGATTACGCCGTCCTGCAAAAACCGCGCCGTTGTCATAATGCCGTTCGTTACGTCGTTGTTTGCCTTGCGGACCATGTAGCCCCGCCGCCGCAAAACCTCGATAAACGAGGCGGCAGACGGGTCGACGATGATGCTTTTGACGCCCGCCTCGCCGATGAGCTTTTTAATTTCGTCTGCGTATTCCTCGTCCGTCTTGTTCTTCTGGCTCTCGCGCCCGGAATAGTAATACTCACGGATGCGCGTAGCTGTCTTCCCGTCCCAGCGCCACAGTCCAGCAGAAAACGGATTGAGCGTGCCGTAGTCGCAGGACACATAGTATTCTCCCGTTTCCGGCAGCTCGTCCACAATGCAGTTATCGTCAAACATGGGATAGATCAGCCCCTCGGCCACTACCCACAATCCGCGAATGTATCGGTCGTAGAACACGCCGCTATACATGGCCTTTGTCCTCTCGATCATCTGCGGTGTGAGAATTGGGTTGTCTTCCAGCAGGAAGTGAATGTGCTGCGTATTCTCCCGTTCGTTTTCAATCCACTCTTTGTAAAACCAATGCTGCGGTGATTCGGGGTTGCAGTTAAAAAAATACTTCGGATGCTCAAATGAAATCGCACGGGACAACGCCTGCTCCACAAACGAGCGTGGCATAAGCGCCACCTCGTCGAACAACACCCCGGCCAGCGTGATGCCCTGAATGAGCATGTACGAACTTTCGTCTTTGCCGCCGAACAGGTAAAACCAATTCGTTCTATCTCCACACCGAACGGTTAAAATCCTCGTGGAAACCTTGTAATGCATGGATAGCGCCGCGCCCAATCCGTCAATTTCCATCAACGGTTTTAAGATATTTCGCTCTGCCGCCTGCACCGTCTTCCCGCAAATAGCAAAATTCGTGCGGTCGTAGTTCTGCATCGCCCACAGCACAAACGCCATCGACATTACTGTCGTCTTCCCGGAACGGACGGAGCCGTCACAAATCAGCGCCAGATCATCGGAGCTGATAAACTCCATTATTTTGCGCTGCTTTGCGGATAGCGGTTTAATTTGCATTGTTCTCGCCCTTTAACGCAGTGAGCAGAGCTGCCAACGCCGCAGGGTCGCCGCTTTTTTCGTTCTCGGAATTCCAACCGAAATTGCAGCCAAGCGAAAATTTCGCGCCGTTCGCACCGTCTTTGTCGTAGAGCCGAGATTCGGCGTATTCCTCGCATCTGGACTTTGCGCGCGTAACCGTGTCCGCGAATTCTGGCCTTGCCTGATAATCCAGCAGCGCTTGTCTTCCCGTAAATCCAAGTGCCAACGCAAGCCCCGTAATCGTCGGCGGCTTTGCGTTAATGATAATCGGTATGCCGTACTTATCTCGCACAGCACAACCGTCATCGCCGATAAACGGCTCACCCTCACACTCTTTGAAGTAAGCGTCAATCGCCTTTTGCATCGCGCTTACGCTTTTCCATTTTCTTGGCGCTCCTGCTGGCATACGCTCACTTCCAATCCAAATAATTTGTTTTTATTTCCCTGTATCTTTAACACCGTAGCAATACTCATACCACATCAACGGCGTTTCTTTTTGCTGTTCTGCGTAGAGTGTGTCAAACATCTTTGCAATATCTTCGATAGCGTCGCCATACTCTTTGTGCAAATGGGTTTTGAATTTCGCAATGAGCCGCATATTGATTTTCATGATCCTATCTATTTCGTCGGCGGAATACGTTATCTTGTTGATAATGTCCTTGTGGTCGTCGTTCATTCTCCGTCTCCCTCTTGCATCTCTCGATCTACGGGCACCAGGCTCTGGAAGCAATGAAAGTCGTCACAATACCCACAGGTGACGGCAACGTCCTGATGCTCTTTGTCCTTGTGCAGCTTGCAGCCAACAGGCCCAGAAGTTACACGCTTGCCGTCAACTACTACTGTGCCGTGTTTGACATGGGTGCAGAAGTCACAGCATGGTGTGCAGTCTTTACCGCATAGAATCATTTGCCATCCTCCAAAATCCCGCTGATTGTGTCAGCATTCGCCTTGATGATATCCATCACGATGTCGGACTGGATATTGTGCGCAAAAACGGCCTTGTCCGTCGCGTCTGCATTATAATAGCCGGTGAACACCGTGCCGTCTGCTTTTGTCGCTGCAAAGCAAATACAGCAAGGGTCAATCCCTGCGATAGTTGCTATGCTTTCTTCAAGCCATTTGGCGTATGGCTGCTTTGTAATATCGTCCACGCCATCCTCCTGTTTTGCTACCAGCCCCCACCCCTTGGCTACAGTAACAGTCTTTCCCCTCCCATGCGGCCTTCTGGAAGCTCTCAAACATGGGTTACACAGTTTGCCCGCAGAGGGGCAATGTCTTTTCACAGGTTCCGGCATTGCGCTCTGTTTGAATTGCTTACACAGCGGCCTAATCATACGATTGCCGCCACCACGCCACATCCATTGACCGCCTCGGCACTCGCGCAGAGTGCAGCAATGCCGGTATCCCACGGAACTTTTCAGCCCTGCGCCGGTATGTCGGTCGCATCCGTTTCTTTATCCATAGGCCGGAGCCAGCCAAATAATCATTCGGCCTGCCGCTTTCATACAGCGCACAGGCAAGCCCCTTGTAGCGGTCTTACCCTTCCGTGGTGCCGCAATGCGGTAGCATACATTTGGCAGGGACGGTTGGGAATCGAACCCACCCAAGCGGTTTTGGAGACCGCCTCGCCAGCCTTGAAACATTCGCCCCTATATGTCCCCGCTGGGACACATCGTTGAGAGGTGCGCAGGGTCCTGTTGGTGCCGTGTGGGAGGTGCGACCTCCCGCCCCGGATCGTGGGGTGCAACGAGCGCACGGCATATAGCAACAGCCCATAGGTTTCCCTACAGGCTGTTTGTGCCGGTATGACCTTTCGGTGCCAGAAGGTGCGCCCAATACCGGCGGCGCATAGAAGGGAGGAAAAGTGATGATTGGGAAATCGCGTGAATGACCATGTCCTATCATCCACTGTACCTATTGTAGCACATCATTAGGTGGAATCTGTATCACCTTTAACGAGTAACCCTGCATATTTCGCTACATCATGCAGGAATCTTTCCTTCCGGCGGCTGAATGTTGCCTCGCTAATCCCCGGAATTACGATCCGATTACGGGCATACTTGTGCTTGCCTTGGCAGTTGCGCATAATGCCATATATTAGCTGCCGCCGGATTGTATCGCTGCCGATATCTCTGCCGCAGCGGTCTATAGCATATTCCACCGCCAGCATTTTTTTGGTTTCCGGCCAGTTCTCTATGGCGGCCAGCTGCTCCGCCTTGCTCTCGGCGGGCCTACCAGCGCCCGATCCAGTTGGCATGCCCTCTGTGGCGCCATGCGTCCCGTCCAGGATCTCCGCCCGGGCCTCGCGGTACGCCCGCACCCGGCGCGGATATCCACGCACATAAGCAATGCACTCCAACCGCACATCATAAGGCAGTGTCGCCTTTTTGCTCATTTCCCCTCCTTTACTCCGCGCTGTTTACCATCTTATATTCGCCACGCAGGGCCTTTTCGATGTCCGCCATCTTTACATAGCCGTTGTTTTTGGCCTCCACCAGCTCTACAAGGCACTGCTGTAAGTATTCCAGGCTACGGGTGTCGTGCTCGTCCGCCGTCTCCTCCCGCACATGGAATCCGAGCTTGTCCAGCAGAACGCAGGAAACATTGTCCATGCATTGTTTGGTGCCATCCAGACGGCCCAGCTCGTATGCCTTAGCCGGATTATTTGGCACCGGTCTGCCGTTTGCCCTTTTGAGCATCGCTATCACCCCTTTCCTCGTATTTGCATACGCCCGGTGCATTTGCCACTGGGCAATAATCCGCACACGCCGGGCAATCTGCGTTTACGCAAACCTCGTCTTGCATCCACTTGCATTCATCAATCATCGCCGTCACCGTCCTCCAGATATTCGCACCACGGAAAACACACCACATCTGATAATAATGCGGGACATTCCAGTTCGTTAGGGCAAGTGCAAATTAACATTCCGCACCTTCCTTCCGTTCGCCGTAGGAGCAGAAATCGTCAGGCTGCACCCGATGCCACCCGCGCCCCCAAATCGCGCAGAAAAAACCGCGCCCCTCGTGCTCAGTCGCTTCTTTACAGTGTTTACAACCCCTACACCGCACCACGGGGGCGGCGTCCACGGTTTGCATTGCTTTTGCCCAGCAATACGCTTGACTGTCGCATTTATCTCTCCAAACGCAATCTGCGCACACTTCTGCTTCGATGTCAATCAACCGCATTTTCTGTACCTCCGTACAAAAAAACTTCAAGGCCCGCCATGCAAGAAACACACAGGTCAAAACGAGCTCTTCCCCAGTATTTCCCGTCAATATCGGTGTCTCTCAACTCGATAGAATTTGATAGTGATTTAGGAAACGCCTTCCTGCCGTCATAATGCTCATATAGGAGTCCACAGCGATCACATTTCTTTGCTTGCATTTTCAATCCCTCCGTCCATCTTGGCTTCGCAGTTGGGGCAGTAGCTGTAAAATTTGCCGTACTCAGGGACATCCCAACCGCACTCAGAGCAAACTTTTCGCGTCTTGTAACCGTCCATGTTATTCCACCGTCCATGCACCACCGGCACAGCGTCCACTGTGGGGGCTTTTTCTAATAACCTTATCAGCCCGTTCCACCCGGCGCAGTAGTCCGCTGGCAATACATCCCTGCTGCATCGCCCCACGCCCAGTGCATCCGCATCAATCAGCCTCATTGTTGTCGCCTCCGTCCATCTTCGCGCCGCAGTTTGGGCAGTAGTTCCAATTTCCAATATCGAAAAATGTAAAATCCCACTTAACCATCACGCCGCACTCTGGGCATTTTAAATAATCATGGTCCTCAATCCATTGTCCATGCACCACCGGCGCAACGTCGGCGGTGGGAACAGCTAAAATAGCCTCTATGCCGCTCCCGCAGGGATCACACCATTTGTGCATTTCTTCCAATGCTTTTTGGCGGGAAATGTATTCAGCCATTGTCATACCCTCCCATAAAATTCCTCCAAGTCGTCCTGCGCCTTGTTTACAAAATCAGGGCAAGCTACGCACTCCGGCAACGGGGCATCCGTCATAGGGTCAATCCATCCGAGGCAGTAGATGCGGTCTTTCTTACCATCATTCCATTCGTGGGACGGGCGCCCACGCTTGCCCAGCGCACACTTAACCGTTGCCATTGTCAGCCCTCCTGTTCCACGCTTCCGCTTCCTGCTCTCTGGAAGCGTGCATTTCTCCAAAAGTGTCACATACCCCGCATCCTCCAACCTGGCCTACAATGAACCACTCTCCACAAGCATATCCAATCAACGGCCTACGCCCACACTTTGGGCACGGTTTCAATTCAGCCATTGTCAGCCCTCCTCACAGTAAAATCTGGAAATGTCATCCATACGCCAGCGGACCGTGTCCGAAATTGTGGAGTATAGATATCCCCCTTCCACGTGTACGGACTTCACGCCATAGACTTGCGGATTTGTGAAATGCCCGAATTGCTTTTTCATGTGTTCTTCAAACTTTTCCTTGAAGATAATAGTCAGCTTCATTCCATCGCCTCCACATAGCACCAGCTTTGCGGTGCTTTAGTAATCGCCACCGGAACCATGCAATTTTCATCATAGATACAGGCTGTGCTTTCGTACCCGCTTTTGCTGCATGATTTGCATTTTTTCCAAGTGTGAAATTCTATCAGTTCCTTCGGCGTATCGTAGATTTTTAGGTTGGAGATGTGCCAGCCATAACCGACGCCATTGAGATACCGAGCGATCTCTTCTCGCGTCAAGCATGCCTGCTGCTCCACATCGTCTGGTGCATGGTTGAGGGGCGCGAGCCCGTAAATGCGGTCGCAGGTGAACTCACCAATGACCTTGCCGTTGCCATGCGGGCAATTCAGTGATTTCATCGAGCCAGTGTTCAAATAGTCCTGCATCAGGCGTTCCTGGGAAATGGGGATGTTCAGGTCAGGTCTTCCCGTGGTGCAGTAAATGTATGCCTTGAACGGTGTTTCCAGCTTCGGACGATTTTTACGCACCTCAATGGTTTTCTCGCCGCTGATAATTTTTTCGCACCACTTCGGGCGGATGCTCAGCATAACAGCCTTACCCATCCTTCATCGCCTCCAATGCTTTCTCCGTCTCCTCGCTTACCGCAGTAATTCTCCCATGTTTCACCAGATCGCAGAACACATTGTAACCCATGTGAAACACAATTCCGCAACTGCTGCAATAGCGAATTGCAAGCTCTACATCCTTCATAAGTCGCGGACTGTCGATGTTTTCCTTCGATAGCAAAGTGCGCCCACGGGTAAATGGCAGCACCACCATTCGACCGTCCTTGTCGGCCTCGGCCAGCTCCCGCAGGCGGCCGGTGCCTCCACACTCTCCGACGATAGTGCAAAGGTCGCTCCAGTCTTTTTGAAGTGCGGTCACTTCATCCGGCCCCAGCCCCGTGTCCAAATATTCCCGCAACATCGGGCAGTGTGCAGCCGCTACCGCCGTGCAGAATCCCCCGACAGCAGTGCAGTTCCCGTTATCCTTATGGCGAAAATCGCAGCGAAGACAATTCACTGGTTTCATGTCACTCCACCTCCTGCAACGACTGCACAGCTATTGCTACTGCCTCTGACATCCCATCACTGGGAGGCCACCCATATTTGTCGCACAAGGTAGAGTAGTCTGCATACAACTGCACTAACATAGTAGCAGCTTCTTGTTTTGTCATTTCACTCCACCTCCTGCATCCAGAACTCGCGGAGGCAATCTGAACATCCTACACCTACACCACCTTCTGCGCAGCGACCATCTTTGTCCCTGTGGGTAACAGAAATTAAATAAGGGCAGATGTCCAAACAACCTCTTTCGTTAATTCTTGCAGTCGGCCACTGTTCCAAAAACACACTCTGCCGCGTTCTACGCGGATGCTGCTCGCTCCACTTTTCGACGATTTCAACCGCTATAACCGGGTCAAAATCATCCTCCAGCCCAATGCTCGGAGTGGCCCCTCCGCTCAAAAACATCCGATTTCGTTCCTGCAAAAATTTTACGGCATCCATAATTTTTCTCCTATCGTCTATGGTTTTTCCCGCGCTGGGTGCTTCTCCAATCCGCTCGACACATACTCTTTTTCCCTGCAGTTAAAGATCCCACAGACAGGCTTCGTACATTCTCCAGCCGCTGGGCCTCGTACTCCCGGAACGCCTGGCAGCTCTTCCGGCAGGCCCCGCAGGGGAGCCTGTCTGGGCAATCCTTCACACAGGGGCTTTTCATCCGGCCCACCTCACGATCTTTTCCCGCACGCCCCATTGGAGTGCATCCTCGTGGCTGTCAAAATACAAATCCAGCCGATTCCCGTCAATGGCTCCGCCGGTGTCCTGCACGGTGTATGTATGGCCGTCCAGTTCGATTTCCGTACCCATCGGCAGCACATCTGGGTCTGCGGCCACCGTCACGCCCTGGGTGGCCTTTTCGCCGGTGGCTGTGTAGCCATTTGCATACGCCCCACAGCATTTTTCACAGGGGCAGTACGCCGTGACGGTGAACACGCACGTCCGCGTCTCCTGGGTCTCCTGCGGCCCATCGATGGGCAGAACCACCACCGGAGGCACAACTACAGTCTCCGGCGTTTGCCCGCTGTCCTCTGTAGCAGACGCAATGCCCAAGGCCCCCAAGATTGCTACAAGCAGCGCCGCGATTAACACGCTTCTTTTTACCATTCCACCGTCACCTGCCCTTCATCCGGCATCAGCACCCGCAGATTCGCCAGCAAAGCTTCCCGGTCACCGCTCATCTCCAGCCGGGCATGCAGCAGCTTAGCTCCCACCTGTGGTTTTTTGCCTTCCGGTACATCGGCGGTGACGTGCCCCCCCCTCGCTCTGCACATCTGCCGTATGTACGGCCACCGCATCCGCGTTAGCCCACTCTGTAACTTTGCTCTGCCACATTTTTTCGTTCCGGCCACCGCGCCGGAATGGCGCCCCTACCAATTCCGCCTCGCGTCGTATCGTTGCATCACAAGCGTTCATTTTCTCCGCCAGCCATTTGGCCGCACCACCGAAAGATTGCATGTTGCGGAAAAACTCGCGTTTCAGATCCTCCGGCATTGCCTTAAATTCCCGCCACGGCATAGGCCGCGTGATATTATAGCTTTTCACTTCTCCGTTTTTCTCCTTCCTCTGCCTTTCGGTGAGGGTGTCGCTGGGGAGCGAACACCCACCGCGTTTTCTGTTGATGTGAGCAAATGCACCCATCGCTATGCGTTTTTTCTGCATGCAGTCGTAATCAAAATCATTCATAGTCTGCTATGTACACCTCCGTCCGGGGGTTATCCTTGTCGTACAGCACCCGACTCCCGTCGTGGCTAACGATAATGCCGCTGTGGTCATCCTTGAGTACACCGGCCCTCACCAGCACATCGTCGATGGATTCCAGCAGATTTGTCAAATCCACTCGCCGCCAGGTAGGCATATAAAACAGGCATTTGACCTCCACAGGCTCTTCAATGGGGCGTTGCACTCTGGCCCTTTTGCAGTGCCATACGGCTTCCGCTTCGTAGTCCTGGTACTGCTTGGACGGCATGATAAACGGCTTCCCCGTTTTGCTGCTGTGCATGATCCGCATATGGTTTTTCTTTGTGACGGGTGCCAGCGGCACCGTGATCTCAATCATCGTCTCCCTCCCCTATTGGTACGGCCACATACTTGGGTCGTCCTTTGGTACGCTTGCCGCCGTACACGGCCCTGTAGATCGTCCGCCAGCTGACGCCGCAAATGTTGGCCAGCTCGATAATAGATTCCGAAACGGCATCCGGAAGCTCGTACTTGTCGCGGCTTACTCGCATATAGATTGTCATTTCCGTCCCCCCTCAAAATCGGGAAATGAGCAGCTCCTAAAGGCAGCTTTGTTGTTTACCCACCTTGCAAACCGTTTTTGCTCCGCTGTAGGTTCTCCTCCGTTATAGTCTCTATAGGGTTGCGCAAATGTTTCTATACCCATCAAATCCAGTTCGTATATCCTTCTCCAAGCTTCTCTTACATCCTCCTGCACAAGCACATAGCACCACAGTCTCCACGGCGAAACGCCGGCCTCTGTAAGATATTTGGCTGCTTGTCCAATCACAGGCAGCATGGCAGATGTATCACAGCTCATGCGGATAAATCGTATCCATTTGAGTTGGTAGAGCAGCTCTGCCACTTCCCTTGTGATGAGCCTTGCATCCAATCCTTGATTGAAATCTACACGGACATTCTCATGTCCCATTCTCTCGATCTGCTCTAATCCGTGGTCGGACGCAAGCACATTGTTGTCCATAAACACGATGTCGCGGCTATCCGGGCGTTTCACTTCTTCCCATGTAGCAGCAGGACGGATATGTCCCTCTTTTTTCGGCACAATACACCACGGGCAATTTCGAATGCACCCGCGCGTTAAAAACCCTATCGCCGGTTTCCATGCGGGGTACAGTGAGTAATCCGGGAATGTCCGTTCGATCTCGTCCGGCAGGTGGCCATAATCCTTGTATCCCGTCCCGCCCGAAATGATCTCGTCGGCATTGATGCATGTTTCCTCGTCCGGGGAAAATGTGAATACCTTGCTTTTGTATACCCGATCATAGTGCGTAAAACCATCCCACCATTCCACGCTGTCTCCCCGCAATTTGTGATACGCGGCCAGCCGCATCAAAGCGAGGTTCGGGAAATTGTGCCCGTCAACATCGATAAGTCCAATGTTCATATACCTACCTCACACCGCCAATCCGTCCAGCAGTTCCTCCACGGTCATCTGACCCGGTACCTGCATGGCTTTTGCAAGCATGCTGTATGTGACCAGCTCGTCCAGAGCCCGCTTGCGGTACATGGCAAGAAGCATCTCCTTCTCCTCGTCCGTCTCCGCCAGTTTATACCCGCCATCCGGCAGAGCCACAATGGGCACCCCCTGCCGCCGCTGTGCCCGGATCATTCTCCGGTTCTCTCTGTCCGGCATACCGGTCAGCGTCTCCAGGTTCTCCCGGGTGTATGTAATGCCGGGAATCAGGCGTAATGTGGTCATGTCATTCCTCCTCGCCAAATGGCAATCATGCTTGGAAACGGTGCCGTTCCCATCGGCTTTCCGTCCAGCTCAAATTTCAGCCTACCCCGCAGGAATCGAATTTCCGCCTTACCCAAAACATAGTCGTGAAAACTGGCTCTGTCTGTCCGCGCTGGAATCAGTAGAACAACCGTTGTCCCCGGATTCTGTCCCTCGCGGTAGCATTTTTCCGTCCACAGTCCGGTTTCCTTGTTCCCGTAGGGCGGGTTACAAAACACCGTTTCGCCCTCCCAATTTTGCCGCAAACCATCATCGTTTTGCGTGAAGTACCGCGCGCACTTGTGGTTTTCGTCACTGGCGGCAGCGTCCAGCGTGAAATGGAACTCCGCGTCCAGCTCATCAAACAACTTTTGCGGCGTTTCCCAGAAATTCTTATCGCTGGAAAACAAAGCTTCGTTCCGCACTGTCATTCTCTCTCGTCTCCTTTACGATGCGGACCTGTTCCATGAACAATCCGCTCCTTGCTCCCGCCAATCCGGCGCGTTTTCCCGCAATGCTCAAATCCTGGCACGGCGATCCGCCCGTGATAACATCCACGATTTCAATCTCCGCACCGTTGATTTTGCAAATATCTCCAAGGTGCTTCATTCCCGTTCCTCCCGCTTGGTCATTTCAGCCTCCAATTCTGCTTTTTCCCGATGTTCAGCATATAATCCCTCGCCCTCTGGTTGATTCTGCTTCCGATTGCTTCATCCCAGCTCAAAATGCGGTCAATGGTCAACTCCGTGGAGATGATCGTGATTGCATCCGGGTCAATGTACCTGGCATTCAGCAGGTCAAAGGCGATGTTTTTGTCGGCATCCGTAACGCTGCCCTTTAGAAAATCGTCGATATACAGCGCACGGACGGTTTTCAGCGGGTGCATGGCTTCGGCGTATGCTTCCGCATCGTTTACCTTTGCCTTGATTGCCGGAATATCTCCCCGCCATTGCACATACCGCACAGGGATTCCGCCGTCCATCAGCTTGGCGCAAATCGCCGTACATAGGTGGGTTTTCCCAGTTCCGGGAGAGCCTCCGATGAAAAACCACTTTCCCTTCCAGTCGGTCAAATACTTCTCCGCCGCTTGCTTTGCGGCCTGTTGCCAATACTCCCGCGTTTGGAATGCCTCGAATGTACAGTTATCCAGCAGACCGGCCAGCCCGGAACGCTCCATGCGAATTCTGTTTTGCCGGATGATCTCGCATTTGCAAGTGCTACTCACCAGTTCGCCGCTTTCCGTGCGCCGGACGGTGTAGCCCAGCCCGCCGCAGATGTCACAGCCATGTTCCGACATGGTATTCTTGCTTTGTTGGCTGTTCACCGGCTTCCTCCTTTCTGCGCTTCTCCCATGTTCTGACGGCGGCCTTCCAGTCCTTCATGCGGTTTTTTCCCACCATCCATCCCTTGCTGGAGTAGAAATCGACGAACTGCTGTGCGTCAACCGCAGACCCCCGTTCGGAGATATAAGCCTGAACTTCGGCCAAAGAAGGCGGAGAGAAGCGCGCCTCGCGCGCATTATTCTCGCTTCTCGATTCTCGTATATCGATTCCCGATTCTCGATTCTCGAATACGGGAACATCTGCATTCATTTGTTTGCAAATGATTTCATCTGCTTGCGTAGGCTCTACAGGCTCAGGATATTTGCTTTCCTTTGCTCTTTGGTTCTGATACTTACCCCATGTTGGTAGGTAGAGGAAGCGCTTGCCCTGTGAAGTATAAAGGGCAACCAATCCAGCACTCGCCAATCCATGAAGGGCGTTTTCTACAGTTTTCAGAGTAAGATTTTCTTTCAAAGGGAATAGCCTGTTTTTGATAATTGCGGCCCGTCCGTCATAGCGCCCGAAATCATCGCAAGAAACAATCAGCCGATAGAACAAGACCTCCTCGAACCACGAAAGCCCATCTATGCTGTCGCTGGTGCAGATGCTCTCGCGTATGATTCTGTTCGGCATCAGCGCACCGCCTTAGAACGGAAGATCGCCGTCGTCCTCGGAAATCTCCGTAAAGGTCTGCGTTGGTTTCTGTACAGCGTCCTTGCTGCCGCAGAAATGTACCTTGTCGGCGGTCAGCTCAACCACAGTGCGCTTGTTTCCAGTCTTGTCCTCGTATTCCCGGCTGGAGAGCTTGCCCTCCACGATAATCTCCTTGCCTTTGGTAAAGTGGGTGCAGATCAGCTCTGCCGTTCCCTGCCATGCCACACAGGAGAGAAACAGTTTCGTTTCTCTGTCCTTTACCTTTTCGCTCCACGCCACGCGGAAACTGCACACCGTTGTCCCGTTCTGTGTGGCTCTGCGTTCGGGGTCAGAGCAAAGCCGCCCCTGCAAAATCATTCTGTTTACCATCTTTTTCCTCCTTACAAATAGCTTTTTCCGAATTCTCGCCGGAAGTCATCTTCCGTCCAGCCCTGCTCCCGCATGGCCTTTAACTGACCATATCGGCGCAGCAGGCGCATTTGATTTCCGTTGCGGTGTACGGCGTTCCCACCGTTCCTGTGGCACTTATCGCCGCAGAGATACACCACAAGGCCGTATTTCTCGCTTTTGTTTCGGTATGCCCCACCGAAGATGTGGTGCCGCTCCAGCGGGTCACTTGCACCATTTCTGCCACAGAGAAAACACCGTCTATTGTCAGTCACCTTTATCACCTCCCAGCGGCTGGGCTTCGCCCCAGCGAGATTTCAGCGCATCCAGCTCCTGCGGTGTCATAGTCTCGATTTTAGCCTCCCTACAATCGGAAACAATCTGGTCAATCAGTCGTGACATCTGCTCTGTGTCGTAGGTGCTGGAGCCGTACCAGACAGTCACATTCACGCAGCCGGGAATTTTGCTCGGCCCTTGCTCGGCCATCCAGCCCGTTCCCTTGGATTCCCATTTTCGGCAGAACTCGTCCGCCGCCTTTGATACAATGCACAGAACATCGCTTACGCCACCGATTGTCTTTATTTCCTCCCGATACACATCATTTCTCGGAATCCCATAGTGCGCCGCCAGCTTGTCCAGCAAAACCCACGCATACGCATTGGCATCCAGGCTCCTGCCCTTGCGTTTGATCTGCGCCACATACTGCTTGCCCAACTGCAGCTCGTCGCACACGGCCATTGCCGCCCGGGGGGACTGTACCAGGAGGCACAGCCACGCCCCATCGCTATCCTGCTGCCACCGTGCGGCTGTCACATCAGCCTGCAGCATTGTCCTGCTCCTTCTTTGCTGCCTTCATGCAGTCAGCGCACATCTGCGCTCCGTAGCGGCCCTTGGAATACTTAACCATATCCTTTACCGTCCACATTTCGCCGTTGCGCTTCCTTACAGACACAATGTCCGATCCGCACCGCTCACACACAGGTGCGGCGTTCCGCTCTTTCTCGTCCAGTTCGGCGGAGGAAATCTTGTCCGGGTCCTCACCGGTGGGCAGTGCAAAGGTCCGCAACCACATATACTTGAAAGCGTATGTCATGGCCTTGCCGCTGCCCTTGTCCTGCGTGTCCGCGCCATCGCCGCAGGATGCGATTTCAATGTATTCTTCCGGGGCCTCCACATTGACCATCCGGTACACCACATCCACATGGGTGATGTTGCCGGTGCGGTTGGCCGTCTGTGCGATGGGGTATACAACCAATTTGTGCTTCAGCAGCTCCGCCCGCATGATGGATGTGACTTTCTCCTCGCTCAGGGCTTTATACTTGGTGCTGCCAAACTCCACATGATCGTCCTTTGCAAGATACTGGACATCCTGCATAATCGCAGCGATCTTCTCGTAGATATTCAAAATTCTTCCTCCTCGTCAATGATTTCCAGCGGGCAGTGCGCACCAATGATTCTTGTGTCCATCAGATACTCGCCCGTTCTCCTGCACTGGTTGCGGGAATATGTTTCCAGCAGAGGGCAGAGGTTACACGCCATATGCCCCTCCGGAAAGTAAATATCCACGGATGTCTTGATGTACCGCGATACGCCGCCCTCGCTCATTCCCACGCCTCCTCGATATACTCCTCGTTGTTGCTGACGCACTCACCACAGAGCCAAACCCCCTTGTAATGCAATGCACAATCCTCCTGGATTGGCCCACCGCAGCAGTCGCACACGGGGCGACGGTCTGTCTGCCTGTCTTGCTCTTCGGCGTAGCACTCCGCGTCCCATACCGGATCAGTTGTCCACATCGGATGCATCCTCCTTTTCCGGCTCCAGCTTCCACACATCCCGGGTGACCTTGGAAACCTGGGGGATATCACCCGCATACAGGGCGTTCAGAAAATCGTCCTCACTGGTTCCGCAAAAAACAAAGTGTGGCTCTTTGATGACCTTGTACCCGGAATATACGGTTGTCTTATTGCTGCCGCAAACCAGGTCGCCCACCTCGGCCACATCGCGCTCCGACCGCATAGTTACCCGGACGCCGCACTTTTCAGCCACGATGGCGTAGTAATGTCTTTGCATCTTCATTCCTCCACCTCCGAAATCTCGCCGTTTTGCAGCGTGTACCATGTGTTTTCCTTGACGGATTCTCCGTCCACCCTTACGATTTTGGCATCGATGATGTTTCCGTCATCGTCACGCTCGGAAACAACAATCCAGTTGCCCACAGTGCCTCTTGCAAGGCTATCTTGGCCCCATGCCACGGCAAGGCACTGTTCACCCAATGCAGACGCTTTTCCATATGGGCCGGTTACGGATGCCGTGCCACTCTCACCCGAGGCGGCGGCGTTGCCACTCCAGCCCGAGGCGGCGGCGTTGCCCCTCCAGCCCGAGGCTTTTTCCTTGGATGCACTCCCACACTTGTCAAACACAAACCGCACACCGGCGTTGATAACGCCTTTTAGCCCGATTTCTGCACCGATCTTGATATGTTTGCCGCAAACCTTGCTGTCATAGCTGCTACGCTGTCCGTTGTCCTCAATCTCCACCTCGCAGTACCGGCTATCGCCAGGTTTATAGTAGCGTAGCGTGTCCAGCGGGTTCTCGCAGGCGTGGGGTCCGCGATTGCACAGATCTGTGGTTTCCTCCGTGTACTCGCCGCCGACCTCATACTGGAAGCCTCGGCACCTCAAATTTTTATCAAATCCCTTGCACGCTTTCATCTCGATTTCCTCCCAATTTACTATTTGCTGGGTCTATCCAGCTTGTCCAACAGCCGCACAAACCAATAGCTGACCGTAGCCGCGCCGATGATGACCAGCGTCAATGTGTAAGTATCCATCATGTCCTCCTCTTCGCAAAAATCATTCGTCCGCCTCTACCTCCGAGATCCACGCATCCAGCTTCTTTTTAAAAATCTGAAATACCCGGCTGCGGTCGGTGCGGATGCACACGCCGAAGGGGTACACGCCCTGCTCCAGGCCGTCGGCCAGGGTGTCAGAACAAAGGCTCAAGCCTTTATCTCTAAGATACTTCGATGCCTGGTGCAGCGTCATGGTTTCGATCATTTGTCAGCCTCCTTCTTCAACAGCTCGTCCACCGTGCAGCCGTACAGCTCGGCGATCTCCGGCAAGCGGCTGGCTCTCGGTGCCTGCGTGCCGGTCTCCCACATGTAAACCGCCGCATCCGTCACCTTTAGTTTCTCGATTACCTGCTTGACACTCAGACCAGCGGCCAATCGAGCGCTGCGAAAACTCATTCTTTCACCTCCAGTTTGTATTTACTTAGTTTTCGTTGACTGTGGCGGGGGAATTTGTTATACTGCCTTTAGCCCTTGCGGCAAATTTAAGGAGGTGGACTTTTTGACCAACCTTTTGACTTTGCCCGTTCCAGACCGAAGTACCGGCGCAATGCGATAGGGTCAGGCTGCCCCAGAACTGCCAAAGTGAGCGGTGCGTCACAGAAACGGAAGTCCGTTTTTCGTCAGACTGGCATTTCCGAGCCGCAAGAATGACGGCTTGGCCATCGGCTAAGGATTGCCGGTGAACAGTCTGTGCAGCGCACTCTGGTAACAAATCTGGGAAGAAAACGCCCGCAAACGGACTGCGGGTGTTTTTCTTTTCGCCTTTTCCTCCTCTCCGCAATCAACAAAAACTAAGTTTTTCTTGACAACTTAGCAAACTGTGGTATTATGGAAGTGCCAACAACCCTTAATATTTTCCGCAGTCCGCTAAGTGCAGGGGGCTCGGTTTTGTATTGCCCTCTGCAAGTTTAAGTATACCTAAGTATTTCCTTAATGTCAATAAAAACTTAGAGTTGTTAAGGGTTAAATATTGCTAAATTTTAATGGTACTTTTTATGCAAATTGATACTTCATCTGTTTTGCGGCGAATTGAAATTCGTCTGGCAGAAATAGAGATGCCGAAACAAGTCTTTTATGAAAAAAGCGGGATTTCTTCCGGTTCTTATTCACAATGGAACACGGGAATGCATAGTCCCAGTCTTAAAAAGCTGCAAAAAGCGGCTTTAGTGCTTGGTGTTCCCGTGGAATACCTCCTTTACGGCGATGCCCCCGCAGCTTCGCAGGGCGCAAAAAAAGCCCCCGATCCGGAGATCGAGGGCGGGATGAAAGATGAAGATTTGAAAGAAGCTGTCGAGCTTTTGAAAAAAATGGATAAGGAAACCCTGCGGATTTTTATCAAAGCCGCCCGCGGGGCTTTGGAGAATTAATTATGAGTATTTCGTGGGGTGAAATCGGCGTTTCCGCCTTTTCTGTTTTGGCTTCCGCCGGAGTGTCTGTCTACATTTCTAAGCGGACAGCAAAAGCAGAAATCGAAAAGCTGCGGGCAATATGGGCGCACGAGAAAGAGGCCGCTTGCGATTCCGATTTTGATGCGATGGTTGCCGCCGTTTCCTTATATGCAAAGTATCCGGCTCCCGCAAACTTTCAGTCCGCTACCAACGCCGTCGGCATTTATCGCGCAAAAGCCACGGGAGAAACGGCGGAAAAGGTTGACGAACTCAGCCGTTTAATCGTGAAGGAATGCCCAAATCGCACAGCAGTATCCGACCAGCTGCAAGCCGTAATTGAGTGCAAGCGTAAAGCGTAGCTTTAAAAGGTAGCCTTGCCCTGCTCTCCCTCTTTCCAAAACATATCAAGTTCACCGGCAAAAAGATTCCTGGCAATTTTGTAAAGCTCATTGATGGCTGTTTCGCGGTCAACGCCGTCCAGCTCAAGGCCGATTTCGCGCTCGTAGCCGTTTTCTTTACTGATAGCCCAAATTTTCATTTTATCGCCTCCATAATTTTATCAAACTGATCGCGGGTCATTTTACTCGCCAAAGAAATCGCCTCAGAAAGTAACGCAATATGCTCTGCATTCTCTATTATATCACATTTATTTTTCGTTTCACAGCTTAAAATTTCCATCTTTATACTTTTCTGCTTCCAATCCACATTATTTCTCCTTTCGGTTTATCTACCCATAGTAAAAATATGGCATTTGTTGCACAGTTTAGGGCAACAAGGCGAAAAATTTTAGGGGAAGTGTTTTCTGTGATGATCTTATGTGATTTATCCCCACCGCCCCCGCACCGGACGGTGGGGATTTTTGCCGCCTATCGCCGTCACCGGCTCTTGGCCGCATACCCACGGTATCAGTTTGCTGTTTGGCAAGTCAATACAAAAACCGGATAATATCCGATTAACCGATAAAAACAAGCGGAGATGTTTGCCCGAAATAGGGCAGGAGGGGGAGAAATGAAAAAAACTTTGCAGGATATTTGCAGAGAGGCAAAAGAGGACCAGCATCTTACCACGCAAGACTTAGCCGATTTAACAGATCTGTCATCGTCCACGATCAGCAATTACTTTTCTGCGTCGTCAAAGGATCCAAGCCTATACAAAATGGGGCTTATATGCGCCGCCCTCGGTGTGTCTATAGATGAGTATTTTGGTATCGTAAAGAGGCCATCCACGGAAGAGCAGCTTGCAGAGGCCCACAGAGCAATGGCCGATGCAGATGCAAAGCATAGCGCAGACCTACGCATCGCGCACTTGGAGGGCGGCATTGAGCAACTGACCGGATCAGTGGCAAAACACGAAAAAAAGGAGCGCGTATTGCAAATTTGGGTGTATATCCTGGCGTTTTCGCTGTCGATTTCCGTATCCATAATATTTGGATATTTGGCGTTTGACTCAAGCGTCCCCCACACGGGGCTTATCCGCAACGGGCAGATTACATCACTCGGCTGGATGCTATTTGCGCTGCTTGCGGTAGGCGTCGGTGTAATCATTGCTGCGCTGATAAATGCGCTGCGATATTACAGGCACCATCAAACCGATAAAAATATAGGGCAGGAGGATAAAAATGGGAAAAGCAATGAGGAGGGCCAACGGAACCGGGACAGTGTATAAGCTCGCCGGGCGCCGCCGCAGGCCTTGGGTGGCCGCAAAGCAAAAAATTATTATAGGATATTACCCAACCAAAAAAGATGCTATAGCGGCGCTGGAACGCCTTGCGGGCAAGGATTTAACGGAGCGGTACAACATGACCTTTGCCCAGGTGTTCGACGCTTGGAAAGCGGAGCATTACAAAAAAATAGGGCCAAACGGTATAGAGGGCTATGACGGCGCATTTAAAATTTTTGCGCCGCTGCATGAGCGGAAGTTCCGGGACTTAAAAACGGAGGATTTCCAGGGCGTACTGGATGCCCACATGCATAAATCCCACAGCACTGTGTCCAAGTATAAGCAACTCATAACGCAGATGTCCACATGGGCCATGCGTGAGGAGATCATCACAACAAATTTTGCAAAATTCGCCCAGCTACCGGAAAACATAAAAAAAGAAAAAGAAACATTTACCGATGTAGAAATAAGCAAGCTGGAGGCGGACGGCAGCGACACCGCAAAAATTATCCTCATGCTAATTTACACAGGCATGCGCATAGGGGAATTGTTTTCCTTACCGACTAAAGACTATCACAAAGATTATGTGATCGGCGGCGAAAAGACGGAAGCCGGGCGGAACAGGATCATCCCCATCCGCCCCGAAGGGCTCCCATACTTTGCCTATTTTGCAAATAAGGCCACCGGCCCGCTTCTCATATCCGGCTATGCTGGGGAAAAAATCCCAGCAAACTTCCGCCGCCGGGATTATTACCCGCTTTTGGAAAAATTAAAAATCCAGCGCAAAACGCCGCACTCCACCCGGCACACTTATGCGAGCTGGGCGAGAAAAGCGGGGGTTGCTCCGGAGACGCTACAGAGGATCCTCGGCCACGCCAACTACTCCACTACCGCAAATATATACGTCCATACGTCAGCGGAGGAATTGGTGCAGGCCGTTAAAAAGGCGAAAATTTGTTAGTAGTTTGTTAGTTACCGATGGGAGCCAAGGCAGGCCTGTGCAAAATTACTCGGCGAAAAGTTGCAAAATCGCAACAAATATTGTTATTCTTATTAACTTTTGTTCCTATATATTCAAAACGATTATAATTCACACGCAGGAGGTCACTGGTTCGAGTCCAGCAGTCTCCACCAAAAAAGTCCAGGAATCTCAAGGGTTCCCGGACTTTTTGTTTTTGCCAAGATTAACTTTGTTAGTAATGTGTTAGTAGTAGCGATTTAGGTTAGTTTTTTTAGGACGCTGTTATAAGCTTTCTCATTGACGATTTTTAGGGTGTCCATAAGCTCGTCCATAACTTCCCACGCTCTTGCTGGATCCACGTCGGAGACGGCCTGCAAAAAATCGCTGTCGCCGTAGCTGCCTACCGTTTCAGCCGCATAGGTCTTGACCGGCGCCGGAGCTGCCGAATACAACATCGGCTTTTGCAGTTCTTTGGGCACGTTTTGATTTTGGATGATGTACAGCGCCGCCAGCTTCTGGTAATTGGTCCAGCTTGATTCTTCTGTTTCAAGCCGCGCAATCCATTTTTTGATCTCGCAATCGTCTACCAAGGGGACGCACCCCCTTAGATCTCCACAGCGTCCATGCAACGCTGGATAGCCTTGCGGATGCTTTCGTCATCGGCGTTGTTCAACATCTCCTGCAACTGGCGCTTCATATCGTCCCGGGCACCGTCCCGGGAATAATGGCCGCGGACATAATGGGTGCCCCGGCGGGCATAAGAGCTGCCTTTACCATAGGTTCCGCGCATGTCCGCCTCCCAGTCACCGTCCCGAGAATATCGGCGCTGGGAATAGCCGTCATCCTCCAGCATCTCGATCTTGTCAATGTTTTTGATGGTGTCGGTCAGCTTGTGCGCGATGTCGAGGTCACCCGCGCCAAGTTCTCCCTTACGGGTAATCTCTTCCAGCTCCTTGCAGAGCATATCGCGCAGGTCATACATAGATTTCATACCCATTGTTCATTCTCCTTTCAGCTTACGCGGTCGATGGTCAAATTGCTATTGGCAAAGCTGACCGCCTCCGCGCTGGTGTTCTTCACTGCCACCGTCACGCAGCAGCCGCGCGGCACTTCCACGATGGCGCTGACATAGACGTTAAAGTAGTTTTCTACCGCAGCGGGCGTGACGGTCGCCGCGGCGCTGTTGAGCGCTTCGCCGTTGACTGAGAGCGCCGTGGTGATAGCGCCTACCGTGCCGCCCGTGGGGACGGCGATATTTGCGCCAAAGCTGACCTTAAAGCGCGCCTTGCACTGCTGCGTCAGTCCGCGCAGGGTGACAAGGCCACTGCCATCGCGGTGGACGATGCAGGGCTTGCCGCAAGCCGCCGTTGCGACCATCGGCACATTTTGCCCGGCAGGAACAGTAACAATACCAGCGTTAACGTATTCAGCCATTTTTCTTCTCCTCCTTTTTCCAAGTAGTTGCCGCAAAAGGGGGGATGAAGCTGGATGCAAGTACATCTGTATAGCTTGGCTTGAAAAGAGCGTCCGCCTTATGCAGCAGATCGGCATAGTTTGCGAGTTCGACCATGCTCATTTCGGACTTATCCATAGCGGCAAGTTGGTCTACAAATTCTTGTTTCAGCTCGTCAATCGTTTTCATGAGTTCAGTCCTTTCTAAAAATACAGCGGCGGAGCGATTGCCCCGCCGCGTTGTTGTCAGTATCGGCACGGGGCCGACCATTTTGTTGACGTCAACAAAATCGCCAACAAAAAGCTATGCTATGCAGTTTTCAGCAGCCGCAACAGGCAAACTGGTTGCAGCAATAGGGGTTCTGCACCGTGTAGGCAGGAATGGGAGAGGGGCGCAGCTGGGACACCAGATAGCTGTTCTGCGCCGCCTGAGATGCGGCCAGCTTCAAGCCCTGATTCTCGCTCTGGAGGTCAGCCAGTTTGCTCTGCGTCAGGAAGTCGAGGATGGCGCGGCTGTTCTGGTTGTTCGCGTCAATGATGTCGCGTGTGGCGTTCTGCACGGTGTTACGCGTGTCGCACGCCTGCGTCGCCATGTCGTAGCGCACCTGGGCGATAGCTGCACGGTTTTCGCAGCAACAATTCGCGGCCTGCATCTGCATGGCGTTGAGCTGCTGCATCAGCGCCGCCTGCTGGTTGGCTCGGGAAAGCTCGGACTGTGCAAAGCCGTTTGCCATCGCCATGTTGGTGCCGTTGACAAGCTGCGCCTGCTGGTAGAATCCGTCGCAAAGGCCCTGATTTACACTGTCGATCTTGCGCTCGACATTGGCAAAATCAGAAGTCAGCACATAGCCGTCGACCACGCCGCCGGAATTGCCGTTGTTCCCCCAGCCGTTGCCGCCCCAGCCGCAGAAAACAAACAGGAAAAGAATGATGATCCACCACGCGCCATCGCCGCCGAAGCCGCCAAAGCCGCTGTTCATCATGCCGGTTGGCGCAACAGGCATAGTGGCCTGAACGCCGCCGTCAGAAAGAGACATAGTATCACTCCTTTTAATTAAAGTCAGTTTTATCTAAATCGTGGCCACGATAAAGAATTAAAGAAAACGCTATAAATATTTAATTATTGCATCAGACTTTGAAACTGCTTTGCCATCTGTTGCAGCTGGTTCAACTGCTGCTGGTTGAGTTTACCGCTCTGCAAAAGCTTTTCGACCTCCGCTTTGGGGTCGCCATGAAAATTTGCCTTGAATTGCTGGAACTGCTGCATCATGCGCTGGAACTGGCCTACCGGCCCCGGCATCTGGCCGCCGCCGAGCGCACCGAAAAAAGGATTAGTCATCGTCCTCGTCCTCCTCAACCTTGCGCTTCTTCTTGCCCTTTATTTCGCCCACAAGCGCCGCCAGACGGTCGAACTCCTCGCGGGTGACAAATTCCACGCCCGGCTTTTGCGGTACGTTAGGAGCCGTTTCTGCGCGCTCCACAAGGTCATAAATCTTGAGCGTCGGCTTTCCGCTCGCGTCGGACTGCTTGAGATATACAGTCGGCGCGGAGCTGTCCCACAGCGCAACGGCAGAGTTGGGCGCGATGAGATAACCTCTCGCCTCCTGCTCACCGTTGACCCACTGCACACCGCCCTGCGCGATGGGGTTCTGTTGCACTGGCTGCGACATAGGTTGCTGCATGGGCTGCATCATCTGCTGCTGCCGCATCTGCATGAGGTTGTCCGGCATTGGCTGCGGATAATAGGGATTGAAATAGGGATATGCCATGTTCATTCCTCCGTTTCTTTTACCCAGTAATAAAGTGGGATTTCTTTCTCGCTGTTCCAGCTGTCAAAAATTGTCCCGTCCTCCACGCAGACCACATGACCGGAGAGCGCGAGGATATAAGTCCCGCGCGGGTGCTCATCGGCAAACTTACCAACCGTGTAGCAGTCGGGGCAAGTGTCCGGCATGATATAGCGCCGATACCCAAGTGACCGCAGATAAGCGCCCCAACAGGCGTTTGCATTGGGGAGATCGCCGTCTAAGTATCCTCGTATGCACAGCGACAAATAGACCTCGCCCCAATCCTTGCCGGTCGCCTTGCAGATTGCGCGCACGGTGCAGTCGGACACATTACGCCCAGCGGGATTTGGGTTAAAGTAGCTATACATGGAAAAGCTCTGCGAAATAGACGTAAGTGCGCAGCTCGTCAGGATCAGGGAACAGAGTCAAAATGTCCAACGCCATTTGCTCGGTAAATCCCAAAGCTAAAAGTCGGTCGTACATCGCCGCACCTCCTTTGTTGTGTCCATAGTACAAAAAAATAGGCGCTCAAAAGCGCCCGTAAAATGCCCGTATTCTGCCGCAAAAATATTTTCAAAAACTTCGATTTTGCGCTTGACATATTATACCATATATGATATATTTATATCAACAAGAGGGGCGCGGCCCAGGAGGTAAATAAAATGAACGATATCCAGATGATTATTGCCATGGCAAAAGGAGAGATCCCCACCGGCTCTGAAACGCTTGCGAAAAAGACGTTCACGACGAACGACGGGGAGTATTCCGCCACCGCATCCATCAGCGTCTTGCACGAAGTTTTTGAAGACGGGCATCTGGGTGAGATCGTAAACGGTGGTTGCGATGTCACCACCGGCGGCGGTGTTGTGTACGCCGCGCAGACTTACGCCGAAGCCATTAAGATGGCAGAGGAACTCGTGGCGCATTGGAACGACGGTGACTACAACTGGGAGCCTAAAAAGGCTCAGTGGTAAAGGAGCATTCGGCATGACGATCAAACAGTACCGCGAAGAGCTTGGCATGACGCAGGCGCAGCTCGCCGCTGCGCTGGGCGTCGCCCAGAACCACGTCTCCCGCTGGGAGTGCGGCACCGTGAGCCCGAGTGCGGACACCTTGCGAAAGATGGCGGAGATCTTCTCCTGCCGCATGGACGATATCACGCCCGCGGTCAAAAAGCTCAAGGCAAAGGATATTTTTACCCGCGAGGCCTACGAGGGACTAACTGCCGATCAGCGCCGCAGAGAGTTGAAAGTCCAGCAGGCGTGCGAATACAGCGGATGGCGCGGGTACCCAACGACCATGCACTTGCTGGTGGAACGTATCCCGGCGGAGTGGTGGGATATGTACAGTGCACAGCAGATCGGCGAAACGATGGCGCTGCTCAAAGCTGCTTATGATGCCGGCGTAGCTTTTGGGCGCGAGCACCCGGAAATGCAAGGTTGACATTTGCAACCCGGCGTGGTACATTGATGATGTCGAGTATGAGAGGCGCTCATACTCGGAGTGGCACGATCCTGCCGCCGTGGATTGAAATATGTTAAAAAGCAATTACAAAGCGGAAAAAGCACCGACTAACCGTCGGTGCTTTTCTCTTGCCCATCTGCAATTTTTGTATACGCTCTCCGCCTGATTTTTGCCAATCCGTCAACGCTGACGTGCAGCATATCCGCCACCTGTATGCAGCTTTTCTGCCGCACGTCGCACTCGATGATACACGCCGCCTCGTCGTCGGGCAGCTCAAAAGATAGGATATATGCAATGGCCCGTTTGGGGGCCATCGCGGATAACTCCGCCCGGATACGCTTGTGCTGACTGTCCATGCCCCGTGTGGGACGTTGCAGAGCGCTTGCGCGTGGCTTTCGCCGTCCGCTCCTTCCTGTGCCCGAATCGGGCACCGTTATTTTGTCGCTCTCTGGATCATCGCCACGGCTTCCTGCCGCGTGATAAGTCTCTGCGGCGCGCTGCCGTCCGTGATGCCCGCTGCCTTTGCCGCCGCCCAATCCTTCGCCGCCCACGTGGAAACGGGCTTGGTGCCGAGCTGCGCAAGGTAAGCGTCCATCATCTTGTTAAACGTTGCCTGATCCATGTAACCCTCCATTTCCGGCGGGTACTTGCCCGCCAAGATCATACTGCCGGTGTATTTGCCGTGGTCATCCCACTGGATGTGCGGCTTGTCCGGAAAGCTCTTCCAGTCGCCGCCCCACGAGAATCCGACCTGTTTGCCGATCTGACCGCAGCGGGCAAAGAACGACGCATCGTCGTACTCATGCCCCTTGACGTTTTTGCAGATGTCGAACGCCAGCCCAGCCTTGACGCCGTGGAACGTCGGGCGCGTTGCAGTCTTTGCCGCGTAGCCGTTCGCGGCAAGATAGCGCTGGTACTCGTCATCCCTGACCGTCTCCGTCACCAGTACGGGCAGCCCCGCCTCCTTGCAGAGGTCGAGGAAGATGACGCAGTTTGCCCGCACGTCGGCGCGCAGGTCGGCAATGTCCCTACTGTGATACATTGCCGTGCTCCTTTTTGTAGTTGGCGCTGGACACACCGATGAGCGCGCCGATAAACAGCGCGACCGCGCTGATGGTGGTCGTGACCTGCTCTACATACCCCCAGCCCCACACGCCCGCGAGGGCGGCGTAAAGGCCGGAACAGGCGGGCAGTACGATCAGCACCAGCCACTTGAGCACATCGTACACCTTGTTACTCATTTCAAATTTCATTTTTCTTCTCCTTTCGTTTTCCAACGATAATTTCTACCAGTGTCAGAAGCCCGGTAAAGGCTTCGATGATGCCGCCCGTACCCAGCAGGTACGGGAAAATGTTGTCCCACTGCCAGCCCTTGATGCTGTAAAAGATGACCGTGTAGATCACAAAAGCGGCGATGAAAATGCCAACGATAATCAAAATGATGTTTCTCGTTCGCAATTTCGATGCCTTTTTGATAAGGCGCTTCATCCGACCGCCCCACTCAGCAGCCACGCGATAAACGCGCCCGCCAGCGCCGCGAGAGCCTTGTCGACCAAACTGTCCCAGCGTTTCCCCGCCTTGCCCGTGATGGTCTTCACATCCTCCTTGATCTCCTTGACGTCGCCCTCCACGGTCTCCTGCTTCGTGGCCAGCACCTCGACCGACGTTACCAGCCTGTCCAGCGCGCTTTGGTGCTCCTGTAACTCGTCGATTCGGTGCGTGTTGCTCTTGCACCTCGATTCGATAAGCGCAATTGCCGCGTCGTCATAATGCTTTGCATTATCCATATCCCGCTCCCTTTCTGCGGCGTATTACACCGCCTTGAAATAGTTGCCGACAAGCTCGTGCGGCAGGTATTGCAGCGTGATCTTGCCGCCTGCCTGCTCGCCCGTGCGCTCGCAGAGGTACACCTTGCTGTCCTCGCCGTCGAGGTAGTACTTGCCGTACTCGTATTCCATACCGCGCGCGGCCGGGATGGGGTCGTCCTGCGTGCCCGCGTGCTCGGCGTCAATGACCACCCAGAGGTTCGGCGTCTTGTCCGGCGTCCAGTCGGCCTGCGAGGTATGCGCCTGACGGCACTTATACACCTTGCCGCTGTAGCTTCTGCGTTCGCCCTCGTTGTACTTGACGTGGTATGCCCATGCTGTGATGAGTTCCGGCACGCTCGCCGCCTCGCCGTCGCTCAGGCTGACCGCTGCCTGCTCGATAATGGGGCGCATCTTCACCGCGCGGGCGTATGTGACCGGCTCACCCGCAAGGGCGGTGACGGTCGCTTTGGCGTTCTCCGTCTCCGTAGGCTTGCCCATCTTGATGCTGACCGTGCCGTCGCGGTGGTCGGTGATGGCCCCGCTCAGGCTGTATTCGCTGTTGTCCCACTCGTTAACGACCTCCTCGGTCTCGCCCGTGGGCTGGCCGTCGTTGTCCAGCTTGTCCACCGTCTCGCGCTGTACGATGCTCCACGGCGTGTTGTTGGGCAGCAGTGCCGCAACCTCGGCGGCGGTCATGGTGAGTGTGATGGTCTTGGTGTCACGGTCGCCCCACGAGCGGTCTTTGGGGTTGCCGTTGATCTCTGCGGGGTATTCGGTGTTGTTAACTTTGATGTATGTTGCCATAAATAATCAGTCCTTTCTTTAGAAGCAGAAGCCGAAGGCCACGCTCATCTTCTCGCTCGCGAAGTCGGCGTCGGCGATGCCGTTGAGGCCGACAAGGCAGAACTTCTCGGAGTCGCTGTTTTTCGGAGAGCGCTCCCACCAGCCGTCATCGCTGCCGTTTCGGCGCTTCACCTTACTGTTGCCCGCCTTGTAGTAGTCGTACTGCGTTCCCTCGCCCTTATAGGAATGAGTGACGCTGCCGAAAATCTCGATCTCGCTCAGCAGGAACAGCTTGTCCGCCGTGGTTTTTGGGCGGATGCTGCTGCTCAACATTGTCCGCTTATTCACCTCCCGAATGCCGCTTTGCACCTCCGTCGGCATCTGGCTCAGAATGGCAGGCAGATGTGTGCTTCGCATGGCGCAGCTCGTCCAGCCGCTCTTGCTGGTGTTGGAGTTGTTCATCTGCTTTGTGTCCGCGTAGCAGTCGTGCAGCTGGAACGTCAGCGGTGCCTTTCCGCCCGCAGTGTAGGTGTCGTGGTTCTTGCCGATGATGTCGATCTGGTAGTCCACGCCATTGATGG
>OGLX01000206.1_pt1 | contig 46883 bp, 48 predicted proteins | sample 1572821 | NCBI WGS metagenome assembly OGLX01 (sample SAMEA2581908, study PRJEB24529) | metagenome | biome: Human gut stool | place: China | collected 2011 | reverse complement strand
CGTAGCTCTTTCCATTAAGCGTGGTATATCTGGCAAATCGGTAATCCATAAACTCTCTACCGCCTTGGGAGTAATTTTAAGGTGCCACTGTCCTGTTCCAGAGATAGCGGCACCTTTTTTATGATATGAAAACATGTAATAAATAATAGTGCTACACATTTTATTTGTGCTTTCGCTTGCCTTTTCCGTGCTGCAATTGCGGTCTTGCTTTCCCGCGCTGGTTGATGGGGCTTTTCAAGTACTTGGACAGCTTGAGTATTTCAATCAGCGAGACAAACTGCTCTTTGGTGAGCTTGTCATAATCAATACCAAAGGTAGCGAGGAACGAACGGGCTTGCTTTTCCTCGGAACTGCCCTCAAAGTTCATCGCATCCTGCAACTGACCCTGTACGGTTGCGACAAGGGATGTTTCATCTGCCGTCATGGTATCAGGGCGGTGTTCACTCCGTATATCACGGAGAATATCTTTCAAATCGCCCGCAATCAGACTTCCGAAATACTCGTCCTCTCTGATCTGCGCGACTTCCAGTGTCCGCAGGTGCAGATCATTTTCCTCGCCGCCGTTTTTCATCAATGCCATCTGCCGGACTGCTTCCAGCACGGCGTTCATGTCGTTGACCCGCATATCCGCGATCCGGTCAACGTAAATTTCGGCGTCCAGCATAAACCGCTGGAAATCTTTATGGCAGATCAACTCCGACAGCAGCCGGTGGTTGAACTTGCCCGTTCTCAATACTTCGATTGCATCATCACCCAAATGCAGAGCGTCCAGCTCTGTGTTTGGGTGATTTTTTTGTTCTGTCAGCCCCAGCAGGTAATCGGTGGACACTCCGTAGAACTTTGCCAGCGCCACCATGCTGAACGGGCTGATGTCCTTGAAATCGTCGGCTTCGTATTTTCCCAGCGCAGACTTTGAAATACCTGTTTCCGCAGAAAGCTGTTCCAGTGTCAGACTGCGCTCCACGCGCAGGTCTTTGAGCCGTTCCTGAATGGTGAGTTTTGGCTGCATAGCGGTGTCCTCCCTTCAAATTCCTGCCCTTTTCCGGTCTTGTCCATAAGCGTGGAAATCCGCGTTTTTCGGCGCGTTTTCCGACCTCTTGGATATACGGGAGAGGGCTATATTTTTCGCTAAAATGGTCTTGCAATCGCACCTGAACCTTGAAAATTGCATGACCGTCCGAACGGGATATGTTCTCTGGCGAAGTGCCGCATCCAGCGCACCAAGGAGAACGAAACGCCGGGAGCGATCCTCCGGGCAGGAACGACGTTCGGAAAGAGCGGCAAAATCGAATGTAAAAATCAAAGCAAGTGAAAACGGCGAAATAGTTTTCTGCTCTGTGCGGTAATCTGCACGGAATAGAGCGCTATTCAGCAGTGAACGACGTTTGTCGTTCAACATGATATTTCGCCGTTTCACGCAAAGACACATCAAACGGCAAAAGCTGAGGGTGCTGCCCGTGACCAACGCATCATCGGCGGCAGTTCCAGCGAAAAGCCGTGTATTAAAAACCAGTGCCCTATGGCGAATAGGTGTCACGATTTGACAAACCCATTTTACCATAGAGCGCGCCGAAAAAACAGGAGGAAAGTTTGAATATGAGAAAATCTGAAACCTATCGCAACGAGATCAAGTCTTACATCGTCCGCACCGGCATGACCATGACCGAGGTGGTGGACTACCTCTCCGATGAATACGGCTGGAGCCGCAGCGTTCCCAATCTCTCCGGCAAACTCAAGCGCGGTTCGCTCCGCTATGGCGAGGCGGTAGAGTTGGCAGATGCGCTGGGGTATGACATTGCGCGGGAAAAGCGGTGAGACACATTCCAAAAAGCAATATAGTAATAAAAATAATTAGGCACTATATTGACAAAATTGCTTTCTAATTGTATCATGTAAGCGAAGAGGTGATTTACATGAACCGGCTTATTTCAAAATGTCCCGCCTGTCATGGGACACTGCGAGTTAGCACGCTACAATGCCCTGATTGTGGCATGGAGCTAAGAAACACGTTCGACCTTAGCCCTTTTGATCGGCTCGACAAGGAGCAATTCGAGTTCTTGATTACTTTTTTGAAAGACAGAGGAAACCTGAAGGAGGTACAGTCTGATATGCAAATATCTTATCCAACTGCAAAAAAGAAACTGGATGAATTGCTTGCCGCCTTAAATCTTGGCGGTGGAACGGAGAAGGTAATGCCAAAGGAAATTGATGTAAGCCGCATGGATGTGGACTATACAAGCACGCTCGCGTCCGAAATCATCAAAGCAAAGCTGAAAGCGCACGGTGGTCACATCACCGTATACACAGCCAGAGGTCTTCCTTGTGAGATCTACGCAGAGTCAGACGGAACAACTTTTACAAGTGATAAGTTGCCTGTTAAGCCAGCCTACGACTATAAGGTGTTTGACGATATTGTAGAACTCCTTATAAAACAAGGCGGCAGAGCAAAGAAAGGCAATGGAAGAAACTATAAGCTCGGTGAACCCGGCTGTGAGGAAAATACCGTTGTCGGTACAATAGCGCTTCACCGCGGTCGAACAATCGGAGAATCGGTTTTTGATCCCGTGTTTGTAATGGCTGCAATTTTAGAGTGGGCGGGGATTGCTAAGAATGGACGTGGCGAGTTAATTCTAACTGAGGAGCATAACGATTTATGATACAATTCTTACTCATTGCTTTTGTTAGTTTCTGGTACAACCTCTTATTTAAGAACAAGTACTAAATCATACTGTGCCTATTGGGAGGACGCGAAAATGGCGCGAAGGATTTGCTGCCCGAATATTTTTGCAGAAGCACAAACATTATTCCAGTGTCAACCAAAACAAAATTTTCCGTTGGAAGAGCTGTTGTCGGTGGAACTGTGGGGAGTCTGTTTAACCCTCTTGGCACGATAATCGGTGCAGCCAGCGGAATAAACGGAAAAAGGGGAAAGACTAAATTTCTATGCCAGGATTGCGGAAAAGTTTTGAGCGAAAAATATAAAATGGGAGCGGTTATCACGTGGAGGTATTGGCAAGAACATTTGAAGAAGAACTGCGTGAAAAAATGATACAAGCAAAGAAAGAGTGTAAATATAACCCTACACGGTTCAACCAGATGTTAGCGCAATATGGAGGTGTCGAAACCACACGGCGGCTGATTGCAAGTGCGCAAAAAACGAGAAATCTATCAGAGGGGCTATCTACACTGTGGTCTTGTGGGCGCTTGGACTTATCAATGGAAGAATCGGTATGCAAGCCGGAGTACGCGGCACTTTTTTCTGAAACAGAAATCATGTATTGCAAGAACATCCTTAGAGAATTGGGATGCTAAATAATCCCTTTGGAACAAAGGGCGCACTTCTATACTCTCCTGACGGGAGTATGTGCGTCCTGCGGAGCTTACAGCCCAGACATTTGAATGTCCGGGCTGTTTTGCGTCACTTTGTTCCGAACAAGGGGCTGCACCCCTTGCGACGCTTGCGCGTCTATCCCTGCCCACTTTGTAGCGGAAACAATCTGCTGACGCAGACAATTCCCCCGCAAAGTCTGAAAAAACCATACCGTGAGTTAGATCGTCTACCGAAAACGTAGGCGGTCTTTTTCTATCCTGCAGGGTCTTTCGCAAATGTAAATAGGGGACGCAAGAAAACGGCAAATGAGCCGCTTTGACAAGCGGGCGTCCGGCGTTTCAGCAGCACGTAAAGCGCGCTGAGGGTAGTGATACCACCCCCCCGCCTCGCACACACGGAAAGGCCCTGAGCGCAGGGCATACAAGCCGCAACTTCGGCAGAAGCGAAAAAGATCACGCAGCCCAGCGGGGCCGCGACGCCTCGGAACAGCGACACGCATGAGCGCATCGCTGTTCCGAAGGCTCTCTGCGTTCTTCAGGAGCACCCCTGACCAAGACCCAAAAGCGGCAAAGTTTGCCGTTCTGAGCCCCGGCCACGCAGGGTTTCCGGACCGCGCAAAACGATCCGAGGGTAGTAATAGCGCCCCCATCCGAAACGCCCCGTGTTTCGCCGTGTGAGCCGTTGTGTGCGATCCTTTGAGCAAAGGCGAGTGCGTACCCGCTTTCACTCGTGAAAGCAAACGTGGGCCATTTGTGCCGGAGGTATTGAAGTCCGTGTGATCAATGCATTGGAAACGTTGGTATAACTGCGTTTCCTGCGCTTTTCACGGCTTTTTCGAGGACGAAAAAGAAAGCAGGATAAAGGGCTGGCGTCGGAACCGACGCTCTGCCCAATCACTTCTGCCCGCAGTGCGGGCAGTTGACGGGGGTTTCAACGCAGGCGGTTATGGCGCCTTTTGAAGAAAATTTCAGAGCGGCTGGCGTCTTGGTTCCCGCAAACGCAGATGTCCCAAGGATTTTGGTGGTGCCTTGTGGCCGTTTCGGAAGGAAATCGAGGTAATCACCTTTGCGTGATCAATGGTGCAGGGCAAGCGTGTTTTGAGTCACCGCAGTCAATGAAAAGAGACTTTCGACCGTTCAAAAATCGCACCGCTGTAACTAAAGAGAACGCCCCCGGCAGCGCAGAAATTGCGCCGCAATAGTCAAAGATAGGGCAGCGTGGTCTAAGCGCAAATGATAACTTTCTGATAACGATTCCACTTTCCGGTAGCTTTTCCTTCTTGGTTACGGTATTGTTCGTTGGCGAAAGGGGCTGATTTTATGCCAAAGCGACGAGCGAATGGCGAGGGAAATATTCGCAAACGAAAGGATGGCCGATGGGAGGGAAGATATACTGTCGGCCACGATCCAGAGACAGGCAAAGCCATCATCAAGAATGTGCTGGGAAAAACACAGGCAGAAGTCAAGGAAAAACTGAAAAAGGCCATCGAGGAAAATGTCGGCATCGACTATGGCAGGGCGAAAACCTACACGGTGGGTAACTGGTTAGATGTGTGGTATGAGAACTATGCCAAAATCAAGATGCGCCCATCCACCTACCTGACCTATCATGGCTACATCGAGAATCACATCAAGCCGCAGCTCGGCAAGATCCCGCTGAATGATCTGACAACGCTGCATCTGCAACAGTTCTACAAGAAATTGTTGGCAGAAGGGCGGGTAGAGCGAATCGAAGCACAGAAGCAGCCCAAGGGACTGAGCGCCAAAACAGTACGCAACATCCATCAAATCATTTCCTCTGCCATGAAGCTGGCAGTTGAGCAGCGGCTGATCGCCCACAATCCAGCAGACGGCTGCGCACTGCCGAAGGCGGAGCGCAAGGAGATGCAGACGCTTCCCATTGAGCAGTTGACGTCCTTTCTCCGCAAGGCAAAAGACAGCGGCGTGTTCGCCCTGTACTACATCGACCTGACCACCGGCCTGCGGCGGGGCGAGTTGCTCGGATTAAAATGGTCGGACATTGATTTGGAAAAAGGAGACCTCCGGGTTCGGCGGCAGATCGGACGCATCGACGGCAAGATCATTGAAATGCCGCTGAAAACAAAAAACGCCTACCGCACCCTGCCCCTGTCGGCAGATGCGATAGACGTTCTGATGCAACAAAGAAGAAAAACGGGTAACAGCGAATGGGTGTTTCCCTCGCCCACCGGAGGCCCCATGTCCCCGGACAGCGTGTTGCACATGCTGCACCGAGTCCTAAAGCGGGCAGGCCTGCCGAAGGTGCGGTTCCATGACCTGCGCCACACCTTCGCAACGCTGGCTCTGCAAAACGGAGTGGACATCAAGACCGTATCTGGTATGCTGGGGCATTTTTCGGCAGGCTTCACGCTGGACACTTATGCGCATGTAACGACCTCCGCCAAGCGTGAAGCGGCAAAGACAATGGGTAACATCCTCTCTGGTGCGGTATAATCTTTTCCGCTATCCGCTCCCGTTGGGGTCAGAGTTTGGGTCAGAAAAAATGGGAAGTAAGTTATTGGGCGCAAAAGTACGGAAAAAGTCCTGATTTCGCAAGAAATCAGGACTTTCTGGTTGCGGAGGGAGGACTTGAACCTCCGACCTCCGGGTTATGAGCCCGACGAGCTACCAACTGCTCTACTCCGCGATATTGAATTGGGTCCGGTTGGTGCCGGTGACCGGACTCGAACCGGTACGGTATTGCTACCGGGAGATTTTAAGTCTCCTGTGTCTACCATTCCACCACACCGGCGGATATCGGCAAGAAGTATAATACCACACCCCTCCCTCCCTGTCAACCCCTTTTTTGAAATTTTTAGTCATGGCCGGGACAGGCACGTTTTCCGGAAGGGACACATATATTGGGCTATGCAGCAACGGATGGAGGTTTTTCTATGGATCAGAAGGAAATGATGGAGCGGCTGAAGCGGGACCCGGCGGCCCTGCAGGCGGTGATGGGGTCCCGGGACGGCCAGATGCTGCTGGGACTGCTGTCCGGCAGCGACGGGGGCCGCACCCTGCAGCAGGCCGTCCGCCAGGCGGCGGCAGGGGACGCCTCCGCCATCAGCGGGATGCTTCAGGGCATCATGAGCACGCCCCAGGGGGCGGCCCTGGTGCAGCGGATCGGCGAAAGCCTGCAAAAATAGGGAGGAGGGGCGGCAGTGTCGGAGCTGGAGGAAAAACTGAACGCGCTGCTGTCCGATCCCAACAGCATGGCCCAGGTCATGCAGATGGCCCAGCAGCTGTCCGGAGCCATGGGGGAGCAGAAGGCGGCCCCGCCGCCCCCTGCCCCGCCGCCGGGGCCTGACCTGGGGGCGGCCCTGGGCGGACTGGACCCGAAGCTCCTGGGGAAGCTGCTGCCCCTGGTCGGCGAGCTGGGGACGGAGAACAGCGCCGCTTTGCAGCTGCTCCAGGCCCTGCGCCCGTTCCTGAAGGAAGAAAAGCAAGGGAAGATCGAGCGGGCGGCCCGGCTGGCGCGGCTGATCCATGTGGGGAAAAAGCTGCTGGCGGATTGGGAGGGGTAGCCATGTATAACCGCTATATCCGCAACGACAACGGGGTATATGACCGGGTGCCCCAGCAGGAGACGGCCCCGCCGCCCCGTCCCGAACCCCGGACACAGCCGCCGCCCCCGCCGCCCAGGCCGGGGCCTCCTCCGCCCGGGCCGGAACCGGCTCCTCCCCCGCCTCCGGCCCCGGAGCGGCAGTTTCTGAACCGCTTGCTGGCGAAGCTGCACCTGGGGGACATGGACGCCGGGGATCTGCTGCTTCTCCTGATCCTGTTTTTCCTGTTCTATCAGAAGGCGGACGAGGAGGTCCTCATCGCCATCGGCCTGCTGCTGATTCTGTAAGAGACTGTCCCAAAAGGGCAAAGTCCTTTTGGGAGAAAAGGCTTGCAGCCTGCTGCGCGCATAATTGGTTCGCTGATGGCGAACCAATTCCACACTTGCAGCCTGAGAAGTATTTTCGGTCAGGTACACGCCCTGGCCGAAAATGATCCCATTTGCTTTGCCGCCTGCGGGAAGCAAACTCTGCGAGGCTTTTTTAGCACTAAAAAACTGCGCTGCCGTAAGGCAGCGCAGTTTTTTATGGGGCGTTTTACGCGTTATAGACGGCCATACAGCCCAGATAGTTCATGTAGCAATCCAGCTTGCCCACGGTTTCAAAGGGGGAGTGCATGCTCAGAACCGGCACACCGGCGTCGATGGTGGTGATGTTGCGGTTGGCCATATACTGGGCCACGGTGCCGCCGCCGCCGGCGTCGATCTTGCCCATCTCGCCGATCTGCCACACCACACCGGCGTTGTCCAGCACGCGGCGGACATAGGCCACGGTTTCGGCGTCGGCGTCGGAGGAGCCGCCCTTACCCCGGGCACCGGTATACTTGCAGATGCCCAGACCATAGTTCACCCGGGACTCGTTGCGCTTCTCATACACCTCGGCAAAATTGGGGTCATAGGCGGCGGTGACGTCGGAGGACAGGCAGAAGGAGCTTTCATAGCACACCCGCAGGCTGACGCCCTGGCTCTGGCACAGGTCCTCCATGAAGGTGTCGAAGAAGGCGGACTGCATACCGGTGACGCCCATGGAGCCAACCTCTTCCTTGTCGGCCAGCATGCACACGGCAGTCTTTTCGGGCACGTCGATGTCGAACAGGCCCTTCAGGGCGGCGTAGCCGCACACCCGGTCGTCGTGGCCGTATGCGCCGATGAGGCTGCGGTCCAGGCCCAGATCCGTGGCGTTGAAGGCGGGGACCACCTCCAGCTCGGCGGAGGTGAAGTCATCCTCGCAGATGCCGTACTTCTCGTGGAGCAGGTCCATGACCCGCAGCTTCACGCGGTCGCTGTCGCCCTCCTGGCCCAGGGGGCGGCTGCCCATGAGAATGTTCAGATTTTCGCCGGGAATGGCCTCGTTAAGGGGCTTCTTGCCCTGCTCCGCGCCCAGGTGGGGCAGCAGGTCGGTGATGACGAACTTGGGCTCGCTGCCCTGGCCCAGGACCACCTTCACCACGGTGCCGTCCCGCAGGACCACCACGCCCCGCAGCTCCAGGGGGATGGCCACCCACTGATACTTGCGGATGCCGCCGTAATAGTGAGTCTTGCCATAGGCAAAGTCGCTGTCCTCATACAGGGGATGGGGCTTGAAGTCCAGACGGGGGGAGTCAATGTGGCAGGCCACGATCTGCGCGCCGTGGGACAGGTCCTGGCGGCCGATCTTGGCCAGCATCACGCTCTTGCCCCGGTTCACGCGGTACACCTTGTCGCCGGGCTTCAGGCTCATGCCCCGCTGATAGGGGACATAGCCCTGGGCCTGGGCCAGCTGGATGGTGTAGTCGGTGCACTCCCGCTCGGTCTTACCGTTGTCCAGGTACTGCTTGTAGGTCTCGCAATAGGCCTCCATGGCCTCCAGGGCTGCCTGGTCCACCAGGTCATAGCCGTTTTTGGGGCTGGAGAACAGCTTTTCGCGCTTGGCCTTCATTTCGTCTGTCATGGTTCTGATTCCTCCTCAAATATGTTCGATTTCCCGGAGTATTTTCCGGAAGAAAATCCGTGCCTGATCCCGGAACTGCGCCGGACCGGCGCAGGTGTTTTCCAGGATATGGGAGCAGTGCTCCCGGTAAAAGCCGTCGGACGGCTGGGCGGAGATCCGCAGCCGGGCATAGTCCCGGCTGATGCCGTCCCGGGCCATGATGCGGCGGACCCGGTCCTCCGCCGGAGCCAGCACCGCCACGGTGCAGGCGCACAGCCGGTCCAGGCCGCTTTCCACCAGGTTGATGGCGTCCAGCCCCACCAGGGACTGTCCCGCCGCCCGGCGCATCAGCTCCGGCGGCAGGTATTCGTACACGATGGCGTTGAGCCGCCCCAGGGCGGCGGGGTCGGAGAACACGATGTTCCCCAGCTTCTGCCGGTCCAGGGTCCCGTCGGGGCCGAACACCGGGCCGAAGGCCCCTTCGATGGCCCCCCGCAGGGCGGGGTCTGTGCGGAGCATCTCGTGATACACGGCGTCGCAGTCCAGCACCGTGCCGCCCAGGTCCTCCAGGGCCGCCAGAGCGCTGGTTTTTCCCGCGCCGGTGCCGCCGGTGAGGCCGATGAGAATGGGCCGGTCGGCGTCCACCAGGTGGAAGCCTGCCGCCTTTTTCAGGCGGTTGGCCACCGCCAGACCCAGGCCCCCGTCATCGGGGCACTGGGCGAAAATTTCCGTGACGTCCGTGCCGTCGAAGGTGCGCAGGGCGTCGAAAACGTGCCGGGCCTGGGCGGATTTGTCCGCCGCCGGACCCAGACGATGGATGATGTGCCCGGCATACAGCGGGGCATACTCGTCGAAGCAGATGACCCCCGCCTGGTCCGACAGCAGGCCCAGGATGCGGCGGGCGCTGCGGTCCGGCGTGCCGGTAGCCACAGTGACCGGCGCGTGGGGGGCATAGTGCCGGTATTTCATCCCCGGGGCCCTGGGATGCTCTCCGGCGGCCAGCAGGCCGGTGACGGCCTTGTCCACGGATACCTCCCCCAGCACCTCCTCCAGGGCCTCCAGAGGCAGACCGCCGGGCCGCAGCAGCCGGGGCGGCGTCACCGTCAGGTCGATGATGGTGGACTCCACCCCCACGGTGCAGGGGCCGCCGTCCACGATGCCGTCGATTTTGCCGTCCATGTCCTCGATCATGTGGGCGGCGGTGGTGGGACTGGGACGGCCGGAGGTGTTGCCGCTGGGGGCGGCAATGGGCACCCCGGCGGCCCGGATGATGGCCAGGGTCACCGGGTGGTCCGGGCAGCGGACGCCCACCGTCTCCAGGCCGCCGGTGGTTTGCAGGGGAACGATATCCCGCCGGGGCAGGATCATGGTCAGGGGGCCAGGCCAGAACCGCTCCGCCAGGCGATAGGCCTCCGGCGGCACGTCCCGGCAGTATTGCTCCAGCCAGGAGGCGTCCGGCACATGGATGATCAGGGGATTGTCCTGGGGCCGCCCCTTGGCCAGGAAGGTCCGGACCACGGCGTCCTCGTTCAGGGCGTCGGCCCCCAGGCCGTATACGGTTTCCGTTGGGATGCCTACCAGGCCCCCCCGGCGCAGAATGGCCGCGGCCTCCTGTATGGCGGCCGGGTCCGATTCCGGGTGAAAAACAATGGTGTTCAAGTGGATCCCTCTTTTGCCTTAAAAGCCCAGATCCTCGCCCACCAGAATGACCTTGATGCGGCCGGCAGGGCGACAGGCCCGGGTGATGACCATCTGACAGCAGATGCAGTCGGGACTGGTGCAGTCGCCGCAGCTTCCGGTAACGGCGCAGGGAGTCTTGATGTCGAAGCGCTGGGCGTTGGCGGGAGCCGCCACCTGGCGGGCCCGGGCGATGGCGCTGTCTAGGTCGCCCATGACCTTGTTCATCCCGGCGATGACCAGGACGCTTTCCGGCCCAAAGCACAGGGCGGCCACCCGGTTGGCGTTGCCGTCGATGTTCACCAGCTGGCCGTCGGCGGAGATGGCGTTGCTGCTCATGATGAAGGTGCCGCAGGTCAGGGCCTGGCGCATCAGGGCCTGCTTTTCTTCGGGGGTCTTGCCGGTGTCCCGGTCGATGAGCTGATAGTCCCCCTGGTGCAGGCGGTCCATCAGGCCGATCTGGGCGGCGGTGGCGGTGCCGCCCCAGGACACGGTGCGGTCCTTGGGGATCAGGGTCAGGGCCAGGTCCAGGGCCTCCTGGGCGGTGGAGACATAGTGGGCCTCAAAATGGCGGCGGCGCAGGGCCTCGGCCACCTGGGGTCCGGCCTTGTCGTAGCGGGTCTTGATGGGAGCTTCCATGATTCATTCTCCTTTCTCGGTCCCCTCCTGAAGCCGCTGGGCCTGGTTGGCCAGGGTCAGCGCGTCAATGAGGGGGTCCAGGTCGCCGTTGATGATGGCGGCAATATTGAAATTTTTCGCATCACCGGTGAGCCGGTGATCGGTGACCCGGTTCTGTGGGAAATTATAGGTGCGGATTTTGCCGGACCGGTCGCCGGTGCCTACCTGGCTTTTCCGCTGGGCGGCAATGGCGGCGTTCTGCTTCTCCTGCTGGGCCTCGTAGAGCTTGGAGCGCAGGATTTTCATGGCCCGGTCCTTGTTTTTATACTGGCTGCGCTCATCCTGGCACTCCACCACCGTGCCGGTGGGCAGGTGGGTGATGCGGATGGCGGATTCCGTTTTGTTGACGTGCTGTCCTCCTGCGCCGGAGGAGCGGAAGGTGTCGATCTGTAAGTCCTTGGGGTCGATGGTGAACTCCACCTCCTCCGCCTCAGGCATCACGGCCACGGTGGCGGCGGAGGTCTGGATGCGGCCGGAGGACTCGGTTTCCGGCACCCGCTGGACCCGGTGGGTCCCGGCCTCGAATTTCAGGCGGGACCAGGCCCCCTGGCCCTCGATGGTGGCGCTGGCCTCCTTGACGCCGCCCAGCTCCGTGGTGTTTTCATACACCAGCTCCATGTGCCAGCCCCGGCGTTCGGCATACAGGGCGTACATCCGCAGCAGGTCCGCCGCAAACAGGGCGCCCTCCTCGCCGCCGATGCCGGCCCGCACCTCCAGGATGACGTTCCGGTCGTCGTTGGGGTCCCGGGGCAGCAGCAGGCGTTTAAGCTCCTCCGACAGGCGGTCCCGCTCCTGGCGGGCCCGATGCAGCTCCTCCTGGGCCAGCTCCCGCATTTCCGGGTCCGACAGCAGCTCCTGGGCCCCGGCGCAGTCCGTCTCCGCCTGCTGCCAGGCCCGGAAGGCGGCCACGATGGGGGTCAGCTCCTTCTGCTCCCGGCTCAGGCGGGTCAGGGACTCCCGGTCGGCGTACACCGCCGGGTCCGACAGCTGCCGCTCCACCTGGTCCAGCCGCCGGGCGATGGCTTGTAATTTCTCCAGCATATGGACTCCTTACTGGGCGTCCAGATAGCGGCGCACCTCGCCCACCAGCTTGTCCCGCCAGAACTCATACCCCACGGCTCCCGGCCGCAGGGATACCTCCAGCAGGTGAGGCCGGGCGGTGTACTGGTCCATCTGCTCATAAATCTCCTCATACTTCCGGGAGCTTTTCCGGGTCAGCACATAGGCTACCCGTTCCAGCTCCAGACCCCGGCGCTTCAGCAGCGCCCGGACCGGGGAGGCGCAGCGGCCCGCCCACACGGGGGTGCCCAGGATCACCAGCCGGTATTCGGACAGGGGGCGCTCCGTTTCATAGGGGGCCAGCGGCAGGGTGGCCCGGCGCATGGCGTCCATGCCGGAGCGGAGATAGCCCCGGGCGCCCTGGCGGTCCACGCCGTCGGTAAGCTCCACCAGCTCCGCGTCCAGGGCCTGGGCGATCTCCGTCATGGCCTGGCGTGTGGCACCGGTGCGGGAGTAGTACATACACAAAATATCACGCATAATGGTCCTCCTGATTATTCCTCCAATTGCAGAGACAGCTCCTCCCAGCGGGCCATCTCCTGCTCCAGTTGGGCCTCCAGATGCTGCTTCTCCCGAAACAGCTCCTGGAGCTTTTCCGCGTCGCAGGCATTCTGTTCCATTTCGGCGTCCAGCTGGCGGCAGCGCTCCTCCAGCTTGGAGATGCCTGTTTCGCAGATGGTCAGCTGGCGGCGGGCGGCCTGCTTTTCCCGTCCGGCCCGAGGGGGCCGGGTGTCCTGCTTTTTCTTCTGGACCGGGGCGGGGGCGGGCTTTTTCTCCTCTGCCTTGACGGCCCGGTACTGGGCAAAGCCCATGGGATAGTCGTTGATGGTACCCTCCGCCAGCTCCCAGACCCGGGTGGCGAAGCGGTTGATGAAATACCGGTCATGGGACACGAACAGCAGGGTGCCGTCGAAGGCCTCCACCGCCTCCTCGATCCACTCTCGGGAGGCGATATCCAGGTGGTTGGTGGGCTCGTCCAGGATCAGGAAGTTGATCTCCTCGTCCATGAGCATGCACAGCCGCAGGCGGCTGAGCTCGCCGCCGGAGAGGACCGACACGCTTTTGAACACGTCCTCCCCCTGGAACTGATAGGCCGCCAGGCGGTTGCGGGCGGTCTGGGGCGTCATGCCCTTCTTTTCATAGAGCATGGTGTCAAGCAAGGAGCGCTCCGGGTGCTCAAAGTGGATGATCTGAGGCAGATAGGCCGCCCGGATGGCGGGCCCCATGCGGATGATGCCGCTGTCCACGGGCTCGGCCCCGGTGATCATGTTCAGCAGGGTGGTTTTCCCTGCGCCGTTTTCTCCCAGAAAGGCGATGCGCTCGCCGCCCTCCACCCGCAGGTACACGTCGGAAAACAGGGTGCGGTCACCGAAGGACTTGGACACGCCCTTCAGCTGCAGTACCTCGTCGCCCCGGAACTCCCGGCTGGCGAAGCGGGCGTCCATCTTCTTGGCCCGGGTGGGCTTGGACACGGTGCGCATGCGCTGGATGCGCTTTTCCATGGAAAAGGCCCGCTTGTGCAGGGCGTCGTTGCCCATAAAGGCCCACAGGTGCATCTGCTCCGCCGCCTTCTCCAGCTGTTGGATCTTGGCCTGCTCCTTCAGATACTGCTTCATGCGCTCCTGATAGCGGCGCTCCTTTTCAATGGCATAAAAGCTGTAGTTCCCGCTGTAAAACTCCGCCTTGCCGTCCAGAATTTCAATGATGCGGGTGACGGTGCGGTCCAGGAAATAGCGGTCGTGGGAGATGGTGACCACGGTGCCCCGGAAGGAGCGGATATAGTCCTCCAGCCACTCGGTGGCCTGCAGGTCCAGGTGGTTGGTGGGCTCGTCCAGCAGGAGAATGTCCGTGTCCTCCAGGATCAGGCGGCCCAGGTTCACCCGGGTTTTCTCCCCGCCGGACAGCTGGTCAAACAGCCGCTGCCGCATATCGCCGTCGATGGACAGGCCGTTGGAGACCTTGTTGACGGCGGTGTCGGTGTCATAGCCGCCCAGGCCCTCGAACCGGGCGGTAAGCTCGCCGTAGCGCCGCAGGGTCTGGGGATCGCTGTCCCCCTGCTCCATCTGCCGGGTCAGGCGGTCCATCTCCTCCTTCAGGGCGGTGGTGCGCTGAAAGGCGGAGCGCAGAACATCCTCCACGGTGTAGCCCGCGGGATACACCGGGATCTGGGAGATCAGGCCCACCCGGCGGCCCGGTGCAATGAGCACCTGGCCGGAGTCATAGTCCAGCTCCCCGGTGAGGATGTTGAACAGCGTGGATTTCCCCGCGCCGTTTTTGCCCAGCAGGCCTACCCGCTCACCGGTGTCGATCTGGAAGGACACACCGTCCAGTATTTTCTTTTCCAGGTCAAAGGACTTGACCAGGTCGGTTACGCTGATATCTATCATATGGTCGATTCGTTACATTTTTTCCAATTCACTGACAATTTTGCCGAATTCCATGGCGTGGGACGCCTTCACCAGCACGGCGGTGCCGGGGGTGAATTCCCGGCGCAGGGCCGGAAGGGCCTCCTCCATGGCGGCGAAATGCTGCGCCCGGGGACCGGCAGTCTCGGCGATGGCGGCGGCCTTGGGGCCGATGGCGATCACCGCGTCCAGCCCCAGCCGGGCAGTGGTGCGGCCCACCTGCAGGTGGGCGTCCCGGCTGATGGGGCCCAGCTCCCCCATGTCGCCCAGCACCGCCACCCGGCGGCGGCAGGCGGTGTCTGCCAGAATCTCCAGCGCCGCTTCCATGGCCTGGGGATTGGCGTTGTAGCAGTCGTCGATGATGAGCCGGTCCTCCGGCAGGCGGATGCGCCGCATACGGGAGCCGGTGGACACATAGGCGGCCACACCCTCCACGATCTCCTGCTCCGACAGGCCCAGATATTCGCCGATGGCCACGGCCATGGAGGCGGAGTAGATCATGTAGTCCCCGGGGGAGGGGATGGACAGCCGGTAGCTGCGGCGGGGGGTGGTGACGGTGCAGTCCAGGCCGTCGATGCCCCGGCGGACGATGTCCGTGACCCGGACATTGCAGTGTTCGCTCCTGCCGCAGCGGAGGGTCTCAAAGGGCAGGTCCAGGCCGTTGAGCAATGCATCGTCGCCGCACAGCACTGCCAGGCCGCCGGGGCGCAGGTGGTCGAAAATCTCGCACTTGGCCCGCAGGGTCCCCTGACGGGTGCCGCCCAGGTTTTCAATGTGGGCGTCGCCGACGTTGGTGATCACGGCGATGGTGGGCTGCACTAAGCTGCCCATATAGCGGATCTGGCCGAAGTGGTCCATGCCCGTTTCGATCACCGCCGCCTGATGGCAGGGATCCAGCCGCAGCAGGGTCTGGGGCGTGCCGATGTGATTGTTGAGATTGGCCTGGGTTTTCAGGGTCCGAAAATGCCGGGACAGCACCGAGGCGATCATCTCCTTGGTGGTGGTCTTTCCGGCGGAGCCGGTGACCTGTACCACGGGGATGTCATACAGCCCCCGGTACCAGGCTGCCAGAGCGCCCAGAGCCAGGGTAGTGTCCTGCACCCGGATATAGAACCGGCCGGGCAGCAGGGTCTTCGGCACACGGTTGCACAGGCAGCCGGCAGCCCCGGAGGACAGGGCCGTGTCGATGTAGTCATGCCCGTCGAACCGGGCTCCTACCAAGGGGATGAACAGGTCGCCGGAGGCGATATGGCGGCTGTCGCTGGTGACGCCGGTGACGGTGTCGCCGCCGGTCTGAAGGAAGGTCCCGCCTACGGCACGGCAGATGTCCGCCGCCGGCAGGGGCCTCATGCCCGGCCTCCCTTGCGCAGGGCCAGGGACTCGTCCACAATGCGCTGGCACAGGTCGCCGTAGCTCAGGCCCACCTGGGCCGCCTCCTGGGGCACCAGGCTGGTGGGGGTCATGCCCGGGAGGGTGTTGATCTCCAGGCACCAGAAGCTCCCCTCCTCATCCAGGATGAAGTCCGCCCGGGAATAGACGCCCAGGTCCAGGGCCCGGTGCAGGCGCAGGGCCAGCTCGCCCACGGTGCGCCACTGCTCCTGGGTGATGGGGGCGGGGCAGATCTCCTGGGCACCGTCCTTCTGATACTTGCAGAAATAGTCGAAATAGGCCCCCCGGGGGATGATCTCCACGGCGGGGAGATAGGTGTCGCCCAGAACGGCCACCTGGATCTCCCGACCCTTGATCTTCTTCTCCACGATGACGTGGTTTCCGTAGGCCAGCATCCGCTCCAGGGTCTGGGCCAGCTCCTCCCGGGTGTCCGGCAGCTCCACGCCGATGGAGCTGCCGCCGTTGATGATCTTCACGGCGCAGGGCACCGGCAGCTCCCGGGCCAGACGGGGAATGTCCTCCCGGGTATAGCGCACGTCGTGCCAGGGGGCGGTGGGTACACCGGCGGCGTCCATGATGCGCTTGGTGACGGATTTGTCCATGGCCATGCCGCTGCCCAGATAGCCGCTGCCGGTATAGGGCACGCCCAGCAGGTCCAGGGTGGCCTGGATGCGGCCGTCCTCGCCGCAGGAGCCGTGGAGAGCCAGGAACACCAGGTCTGCCATGGCGCACACCGCCAGCACGTCCTTGCCCAGCATGGAAGGGCCCTGATCCCGGCGGCTGCGGCGCACGGCCTCCAGGTCCGGCTCGGTGGAGTGGACCCGGTTGTCGCCGCACAGGCCGTCCGGCGCGTCGAAGATATCCGCCAGGCTGCCGTTGTAATCCTCCAGCCCCAGGAACATATCCACCAGGATGGCCTGGTGGCCCCGCTCCCGCAGGGCGCGGCACACGCCGGTGCCGCTGGTCAGAGATACCTGCCGCTCGGTGCTGAGGCCGCCGGCCAACACTACGATTTTCATATACAATCCCTCATTTCTCACGGGGGTACACGCCCCCGGAATGCTATCATATCAATATAGCAGTATATCACACCAACCGGGCAAATACAACTGTTTCCTGCGCAAACAAAAGAGCTGCCGCGAGGCTGCGGCAGCTCTTTTGCAATCAGAAAACGTACAGCAGGATGCACACCAGGACAATGCACAATCCCAGGCAGGCCATCAGCAGGGCATAGGACAGGCTGCCCTCCATCCGGCGGATGGTGTCCAGGATGGTGCCCAGCCGGTCGGCGGCCTCCTGCTCCGTGCGCTGTCCGCCGTGGGTCATGGCGTGGAGCACGGCGCTGCGGGGGGATTTCCGGCGGCGGGGACGGGAGTCCCGCAGGAAGGTCCGCCGGGCCACCAGCACCAGGAAGTCCAGCGCGTCGCATACCGCCCGCATCACCACGTTCAGCACCCGGTACAGGCCCCGGATAGCCGGGCGGTACACCCGGTCCTCCAGGCTCAGCCAGCGGGGCCAGCGCTCCAGGTACACCACCTGGCCCTCCCGGCGGTCCATAAGCACCAGGCGGATGAACAGGAAGTACACCGCCATGCCGATGGTCAGGGAGATGGCCACGCCCTTGAGATTTTCCCAGGCCAGATAATGGACGGCGTGGCCGAAGGGGTGTCCGCCCACGAAGGGCAGGGCCAGGGCGGCCACCGGCTCCGCCAGTACATGGGGCAGCAGTCCCAGCACCGGCAGCGGCAGGGCTGCCAGGATCAGCGCCGCCGTGGTGGTGGGGGTGCCCCAGGTCCTGCCGGTGGAGGCGGCGGGCTTCTGCCAGAACAGCGCCGCGTAGATTTTGGTCAGATACGCCGCCGTCAGGCCGCCGGAGAACAGGAACAGCCATTCCACCGCCGTGACGCCCAGACTGCCGCTTTCGGCGGCCAGCTCCACCAGGGATTCGTGGACCAGGGTCTTGCTGATATACCCCAGGAAGCCCGGGATACCCGCCAGGGAGCAGGCCCCGCACAGAAACAGGATATGCAGCAGGGGCTTGTCCCGGCCGAAGCCCCGGATCTGGTTCAGGTCCAGGGCGTGGGTATTGCAGTACACCACGCCGGCCAGCAGAAACAGGGTCAGCTTCACCAGGGAGTGGTTCATCATGTACAGCACCGTACCGTGGGCGGCCAGGGCATTGTGCTGCCCCAACAGGGACAGGGCCGCCGTTCCCACCAGGATAAAGCCGATCTGGGACAGGGAGGAGCAGGCCAGAATATACTTGAGGTTGTTGGAAAACACGGCGATAGCCGCGCCCAGCACCATGGTCACCGCCCCCAGCACCAGCAGCAGAACACCCCACCGGTGCTCACCGGGGAGAAGGTCCGCCGTGATGATCAGGGCGCCGAAGATGCCCGCCTTGGTGAGGACGCCGGACAGCAGGGCGCTGGCCGGGGCCGGGGCCACCGGGTGGGCCTTGGGCAGCCAGATGTGCAGTGGGAACACGCCCGCCTTGGCCGCAAAGCCGAAGAAGATGCACAGCGCCGCCGCCCACAGCTGGGAGCGGTCCGCCACCCCGGCGCAGAGGCCGGGCAGGTCGGCGATGACCAGGGTGCCGGTAAGGCGGTACAGCAGGAACAGGCCCATCAGGGTCACAAGGCCGCCCAGCACCGCGATGGTCAGATAGGTCTTTCCCGCGTCCAGGGCGTCGGGGGACTCCTCCTGCACCACCCAGGCATAGGAGCTGAGGCTCATCAGCTCGAAGAACAGGAAGGTGGTGTACAGGTCCGCCGACAGAAACACGCCCATGGTGAAGCTCAGGCACAGCAGGAAGAAGAAGTGGTACCGCCGCAGGTGGTGGTGGCCCCGGAAATACTGGGGCGTCAGCAGGGCCGACACGAACCACATGAAGCTGACCACCAATCCATAGATGCACCGGAAGCCGTCCAGGGTGAAGTGGATGCCGCACAGGGGGATATCCAGGGATTCGCCGAACCGGGTGCACACCGCCAGCACCATCACAAGAAGCGTCAGCCCCGTGACGGCGCAGGACCAGCGGCCCAGCCCGGATTCGTTTTCGCTGCGGGTCAGCAGCAGGGGAAGGGCCCCCGCCAGGGGCAGCAGGATCAGAAGAAGCAGCATCACAGGCCCACCGCCTTTCCGATCACGTCCAGTAGCCACTGAGGGAAGAGGCCCATCACCAGGCAGGCCGCCGCCAGGATGGCGGTGGGGACGGTCATCATCCAGCCCGCCTCATGGGCGGAGCCCTCCGGAATGGCCAGGGCCTCCGTCCGGGGGAACCAGGCCTTCAGCACCACCTGGAACATATACACCGCCGTCAGCAGGGCCGACACCAGCAGAGCTGCGAAGCCCACCAGCGGCAGCCAGCCGCCGATATCCACCGCCGCCCGGGCGATGTACCACTTGCTGACGAAGCCGTTGAAGGGGGGGATGCCCGTCAGGGCGCAGGCCGCCGCCGTGAAGCAGGCGAAGGTCACCGGCATATACCGGGCCAGGCCCTCCAGCTGGGGCACATACTCCCGGTGGGCGTAGTGCAGCACCGCACCGGCGGTGAAGAAGGCCATGATCTTCACCACCGAGTGGACGATCAGGTGCAGGAACGAGGCGGCCAGGGCCTGGGTGGTCATCAGGGCGGCGGCAAACAGAATGTACGACAGGTTCGACACCGTGGAATAGGCCAGCCGCAGCTTGAAATGCCGCTGCTTCAGGGACATACAGGAGCCGTATACGATGGTGATGATGGGCAGCAGCAGCGCCAGCTGCTGGGCCCAGGTACCGGCCAGCACCTCCGTGCCGAAGCTGTAATAGATCAGGCGGATGCAGGCGAAGGCACCGGCCTTTACCACGGCCACCGCGTGCAGCAGGGCTGTGACGGGGGTGGGGGCCACCGCCGCCGAGGGGAGCCATCCGTGCAGCGGCCAGATGGCGGCCTTGACGCCGAAGCCCACAAAGGACAGGGCAAACACCGCCAACAGCATGGACATGTCGCCGTCATAGCCCGCCAGATGGCCGCCCAGGGTGAAGTCCACCGCGTCGTGGATGGCCAGGAACACCAGGCCGATAAACGCCAGGGCCGCGCCGGAGATGGAGTAGACCAGGTACTTGATGCCGGCCTTTTTGGCGGCCCTGGTCATGGGCTGCATCACCAGCGGCAGGGTGGCCAGGGTCAGCAGCTCATAGAACAGGTACATGGTCATCATGTTGGCGGAGAAGGCGATGCCCAGGGTCACGCCGAAGGAGGCGGTGAAGAAGGCCCAGAACATGTGCAGGTGCTTTTCGTGGCGCATGTAGTCAAAGCCATAGAGCATGGTGAAGGGCCAGAGGGTGGCAGACAACCCCGCAAACAGACGGGCGGCCCCGTCCATGCGGAAGGCGATGGTCAGCCGGGTGGAAAAATGCAGCAGGGTGAAGGTGCCGTCGTCGCACAGGAGGATGGCCAGCCAGGCCAGGGCAGTGGTGCCCAGGATCAGGACGCTGTATACCAGGCGGCGCTGCCCCTCGCTGCGGATGGGCAGGAAGTAGGACAGCAGACCCAGCACCAGCGGCAGAAACACCGGCAGCAGGAGAAGGATTCCGTTCATATGGCACACCTCCTTACAGAATGGACCCGGCGATGTGCTCCATCACGGGGACAGTGATGCCGGACAGCAGGCCCAGGATCAGGCTGGCTGCGGCGAACAGTGCCAGAGACAGCACCAGCAGCAGCGGCTCCCGGACCCGGCTCCGGGCCGGGAAATCCTGCCCCGGAAAGAAGGCGCGGCACAGCGGCGGAAACAGATAGGCCGCCGTCAAAAGCGCCGAGATCAGCAGCACCGCCGGAATGATATAGCACAGGGGGGCGGACATGCCGTCCAGGGCTCCCAGAGCCAGATACCATTTGCTGAAGAAGCCGCCGAAGGGGGGGATACCCACCAGGGACAGGGACAGGGCGGCGAAGCAGCCCATGGTGACGGGGATCCGGCGGCCCAGACCCGGGAAGCCGTCGATGGTTTCCGTGCCCGTCAGGAAAATGATGGAGCCGGCGGACTGGAACACGCCGATCTTGGCCAGCGCGTGGGACAGCAGCTGCAAAAGGCCACCCAGCAGGCCCACCGGAGTCATGAGGAATACGCCCAGCAGCACGTAGGAAATCTGGGAAATGCTGGAGTAGGCCAGACGCTTTTTCAGGCCGTTTTCCGTGCAGCCCATAAACGAGCCCATGAAGATGGTCACCAGGGTCAGAACGATGCACACGGTCTGGACCCAGGTGCCCCGCAGAGCCTCTGGGCCTACGGTGAAGTAAATGACCCGGATGGCAGCGATGGCCCCCACCTTGGCGATGATGCCGGAGAGCAGAGCATGGGCCGGGGCCGGGGCCACGGGATGGGCCGAGGGCAGCCAGTTGTGCAGGGGGTACAGGCCCGCCTTGGCCCCGAAGCCCAGCAGCATCAGAAACGAAGCAGCCAGCAGGGTAGGAGAGAGCGTCTGGAAATAGCCGCCACGGACGAAGGCCAGGGAGGATTGCTGGGCCAGCAGCACCACGCCGAACAGGGCGATGAAGCCGCCGCAGACGGAGTAGTACAGGTATTTTACCGCGCCCAGCAGAGCCTTGGGACGCTGGGTGTGCAGCACCAGGGGGAACGACAGCAGGGTGGTGAGCTCATAAAACAGGTACAGAGTCACCAGATCCGCCGCCAGGGCCGCGCCCAGCACCGCCGCCTCCGTCAGCATCAGAAATGCGTAGAAACGGGGATGGTGCCCCTCGTGGGTCATGTAGACGGAGGCGTAGGGGATGGTCAGCAGCCAGCACACGGCGGTCAGCAGACAGAAGAACCGGCCCAGGCCGTCCAGCCGCAGGGAAAACGTCAGGTCGGCGGTCATGCGCCACACCGGTGTGGCCGTGTCGCCCAGGGTGCAGGCAGCAATCAGCAGCGCAAGCAGCAGGGCCTGGCCCACGGCTAGGATCACCGTGCGGGCCCGGTCGCTTTTCACCAGGCTCAGGGCCGCCATAGCCAGCGGCAGCAGGAGAATCAGATATAACATATTCGTCTCCTCCCTTTCACTGACAGAACAGGTCCATGCCCTGGCGGAACAGGTCCATGAGCCCGTAGGACCGCAGGCCAACAGCGATGTTCAGGGCCGCAAACACCAGGCCCGGCACGGCGGCCCATTTCAGGCGGCGGTCCCGCTTTTCTCCGGCCTCCGGCACCCACAGAAGCAGGGTGGTATACAGGAAATACAGCACGTTCAGCAGGGTGGACAGGGCCAGCGCCAGCAGCACCGCCCAGGTCCGCCAGCCCATATGGAAGGCCGCGGCGGCAAAATACAGCTTGGGGATGAAGCCCGCGAAGATGGGAATGCCCACCATGGACAGGGCTCCCACGGTGAATACGCAGCCGGCAGCGGGGTCCCGGTGGGCGGCGCCCCGGAGGCTGTTGAAGTCCTGATGCCCGCCGGAGACGGCCATCAGGTCCGCACCGGACAGAAACAGCATGGGCTTGGTCAGGGCATGGGACACGACCTGGAACAGCACCGCCCCCAGGGCGGCCTCCGTTCCCATGCCCAGGCCCATGTAGATGTAGCCGATCTGGGCGGCGGAGGAGAAGGCGATCATGGTGGTCAGCCGCCGGGCGAAAATGGCGGAGACGGAGCCTGCGATCATGCCGCCGATGCCAAACAGCAGCAGCACCGTTTGGATGCCGGTGGCGGCGAACACGTCGATGCCGATGACCTGGTAGATGACCTTGATGAGAAACACGATATACCCCTTGGACACCACACCGGACAGGATGCCCGAGGAGGCCGGGGTGGCCTGGCCGTAGGTATCCGGCATCCACAGGTGGAAGGGGAACAGGCCGCTCTTGATGGCAAGTCCCGCCGTTATCAGGCCCAGGGACATGGTCACGGAGAACCGGTGCCCGCCGGTGCTCCACAGCTCCGCGATGGCGGTGTGCAGCTGGGGAAACAGCAGGTGGCCGGTGACGGAATAGGTGAAGATCACGCCGATCAGGAACAGACCCGAGCCCATCAGGGCGAAAATCATATAGCGGGCGGAGGCGATCAGGGCACGTCCGCCCCGGCGCACCGACAGCAGGGCGCAGGAGGCGATGGTCAGCACCTCAATGAACACATAGCCGGTGAAAATGTCGTTGGTGTAGCACAGGACCACCAGCGCCACATGGGCCAGGTCCACCATGACCCAATAGAGCTTCTGCTTGTCGGCGGGAACGTCCTGCAGGATGCGGCGCATACCGCCCAGCACACTCAGCAGCATGACCCCGGCAAACAGCATGGCCAGGAAGGGCTCCAGAATACCCGCCGTCAGCTCGTTGCCCCAGGGGGCGGGGTAGTGGCCCATCATATAATAGTAGCGGACGTGGTGCACCGCGCAGTATACCAGCACGGAGCCCTGCAGCACGATGCCGGATGAGAGCAGGAAGATGCTCAGCCGCCGGGCCCAGCGGGCGTTGGCGGCAAAGGACACCACGGCGCACACCAGGGACAGAATGATGGAGAAGAAGGGGAAATTCTGCACAAAGCTCATTGCTCGCCGTCCTCCTTCTGCCGCTTTTTATGGGACATCATCATATACAGCTTGTCCATGTCCAGGGTGCGGTAGGTCTGGTAAATGCGGACGGTCAGGGACAGCATCACAGCCGACACACTGACGGACACCACGATCCCCGTCAGCACCAGGCCCGCGGGGATGGGGTTGACGTAGTGCTCCATAGAGGTGACGCCGTCCACGATGATGGGAACGGTGCGGCCGGTGATATAGCCCCGGTCTGCCAGCAGCAGGAACACGCCGGAGTCCATAATGTCCAGGCCGATGACCTTTTTCAGCAGATTCCGGTCGAACAGCAGCATGCAGAAGCCGATGACGAACAGCAGAATGGCTACCACCAGCTCGTAATTGGAAGCAAGGGCCTTCAGCATCACAGCTCCCCCCTTCTGAAATACATATAGAAGCTATACATGGTGCAGCACACCACGAAGCCCACGGCCACGTTCAGCGGCAGGATCAGCCCGGCGGACAGGATGCGCCCGGGGGTGCCGGGGGAGATGATGGAGTGCAGGTGGTTGGCGCCGGTATAGAAGGAGTAGCTCTTGGCCAGGCAGTAAAAGCCCAGGGAGCACAGCACCACCGTCTGAAGCCGCCGGGGCCGCAGCACGGCGGAGGCCGCGCTGTCGCCCCACACCATGGCAAACAGCATCAGTCCGGCCGCCAGAATGGAGCCGCCGGAGAAGCCGCCGCCGGGAGACAGGTGGCCGTTGAGCAGGATGTAAATGCCGAACACCAGGATCACCGGGATCAGGAATTTACACATGGGGGCCACAATGGGGTCCGAGGCATAGTCCACCATGTCGGGCTGCCGGAGCCAGCGCTTTTTGCCGGAACGGTTGAGCAGAATGGTCACGGCACACATGGCGGTGAACAGCACAAAGGACTCGCCCAGGGTATCGAAGGCGCGGTAGTCCAGGATCATGCCGGCCACGGTGTTCACCGCGCCGGTCTCCTCCGTGCCCTGCTCCACATAGCGCCGGGCCACCTCGTTGACGGTGGGGGCGGTGTCGGAGCCGTAGGGGGGCAGGTCCGCTGCCGTCAGCAGCATGAGGGCCGACAGCACCACGCACAGAAGGCCTGCCAGCACGTTGTACAGCCGCAGGGACCGGTGGACTCCCTGCTCCACCAGCGTCCGGTCCCGGTGGGGGGTCGGATGAGCGGAGACGTTTTCAGCCGGACACTCCGGAGGCTCCTTTTGCAGCTGCTCGGACAGGTCCAGGCCGCCGTGGAGCCAGAGCTGCACCAGGGAGGGCTCAGAGGGTGTCGTCATGGTGGTCCTCCTCTCTGCGGGCCTCATGCTCCGCGTCCTTGTCAATGAGGTTGATACGCCGCAAGGTCAGGAAAAACAGAATGCCCGTGATGCCTGCGCCCACGGCGGCCTCGGTGATGGCCAGGTCCGGGGATTCCAGCAGCAGCCACACCACGGACATGATAATGGAATAGGCCATATAGATGATAACAGCCCGCATGGGCTTTCGCACCAGCGCCGTGGCCACGGCGCAGATCACCAGCCCCGCCAGCAGGAGAATGCGGAAGGTCGTGCTCATGCTCTGTCCTCCTGTTCTCCGTCGGGCAGCTCCAGGTGCTGCTCCAGATTCTGGTTCACCCGGTACTCAAACTGGGCCAGCATATGGCCAGACAGGGGAGAGGTGCACCACTGGAGGATCACCATCAGCAGCAGCTTCCACAGCACCGGGCGCAGGCCCGCCGCCAGCATCACCGCCAGCACCAGCAGGGAAAGACCCAGGGTGTCGGCTATGGAGGCGGCATGGAGCCGGTTCAGGGAAAAGTCGAAGCGGAACAGGCCCACGATGGCGGTCAGCAGGGCGAAGCACCCGGCCAGCACGCACAGAGCCGCCAGGCCGAAGCGGATCCATTCACCGATCATGCGATTCGTCCTCCCTCTCGTCCTGCCGCTTGTACTGGTACAGGTTGATGTAAATGCGGCACAGCAGCATCACCGCGATAAACGACAGCACCACATACACGATGGCCACGTCCGCCAGGTAGTCCTCCCCCAGCAGATAGGCCAGGATGGCGATGATGATGGCCACCAGCGTGCCGATGAGGTTGATGCCGATGATGCGGTCCACCGTCAGCCGGGCCCGGATGATATACACCATCACTGCCAGCAGGCCCAGACCCAGAAGCACCAGAGCGCCCCAGAACAGATCGTGATAGCACTGTTGGATCAGTTCCATTCCGGGCCCTCCATTTTCCGCAGGAGCCGGGTCAGACTCCAATCCGGGATGTCGGCGGCATGAGCCTTATTCAGGCACAGCACCAGGTAGTCCTCTCCTTCCTGGCGCACCGTCACAGTGCCGGGGGTCAGGGTGATGGAGTTGGACAGCAGCATCCGGGAGACGGGCTTTTCCAGGGGCGCGTGGACCCGGACGATGGCAGGGTGATAGTCCGGCTTCCGGGACCAGATCACCCGCATCACAGCCAGGTTGGCCCGGATGATCTCCCGCACAAGGATCGCACCGTAGACAACATAGCCGCCCAGGCGCTTCAGAAAACGCCGCTCCGTCTGAGGCCGGCAGCCCAGGGCAGCCACGCAGAACGCGTAGACCGCCCCGGTGATGACCACGCCGAACAGGCAGATCTCCAGCGTGACTTTTCCGTTCAGGATCAGCCACAGCAGGAACAAAAAGATACACATGACCATGGGGGTTCCTCATTCCTCTCTCACACACATAGCGTGAATGTTAAGATTTTTTCGCACACGGCGCAAAAAACTTCATACAAAAGTTATTTTACCATGTATGCAGAAATAAAGTCAACAAAAAACGGGAATTTGCCGGGAAAAGATGAAAAAGCCGTCAATTGGCGTGCATAATTTCCCAAACGTGTCCCGCGCCGCCGGGCCTGCCCGGTCAGATATTTCCAATCCGAAAAATGTGGCAATTGCAACAGACAAATACCGGATTCCGGCGTATACTGCCGGATGTACCATAAAATAAGGAGGAATCATTTCATGATTCGCAGGATCATTCACATAGACCAGGACAAGTGCAACGGCTGCGGGGCCTGCGCTAAGGCCTGCCACGAGGGCGCCATCGACATGGTGGACGGCAAGGCTAAGCTCATGCGGGAGCACTACTGCGACGGGCTGGGGGACTGCCTGCCGGCCTGTCCCACCGGGGCCATTACCTTTGAGGAGCGGGAGGCTCCCGCCTATGACGAGGCGGCGGTGAAGGCGGCTCAGGCCGCCAGGAACCGGCCCCATACCGGCTGTCCCGGCGCGGCCATCCGCCAGCTGGCCCACAAGAAGCCCGCACCGCCGGCCCCCGGCCGGGAGACGGAGAGTCAGCTGACCAACTGGCCGGTGCAGATCAAGCTGGTCCCCACCCGCGCCCCGTATTTCGAGGGGGCGGAGCTGCTGATTGCGGCGGACTGCACGGCCTTCACCTATGCCGACTTCCACAGCCGGTTCCTGGCGGGCCGGGTATGCCTCATCGGCTGCCCCAAGCTGGACGGCGTGGACTACACCGAGAAGCTGGCGGAGATCCTCCGCAGCAACAACATCCGCTCCGTGACGGTGCTGCGGATGGAGGTGCCCTGCTGCGGCGGGCTGGAGATGGCCGCCCGGCGGGCCCTGGAGCAGTGCGGCCGGGACCTGCCCTGGCAGGTGTGCACCGTCCACATCGACGGTACGGTGACGAAAAACTGAAGCGTAAGCGCCCCGGTTCTGCCGGGGCGCTTTTATGCACCTGCGGGGCGCGGCGGGCATAGACTGCCCTGTGAGGAGGTATATGCATGGACCATGAACTTTTGCTGGCCCGCTCCATCACACAGGCCCAGCACATGGTGCGCTCCCTTGGCGGCTGCGGCATCCGGAGCGCGCTGATGCGCGCCCCTGTGGGACTGACGGACCGGGGCTGCGCCTATGGGGTGCGGCTGCGGCCCGGGACGCTGGAGGCGGCTCTGACCTGTTTGCAGGCGGCGGGGATCAAGCCCCTGGCCGTTTATCATCATACCCGGGAGGGCTATCGGGAGGCGGCGCAATGATCTATTTCGACGCCGGGGCCACCACCCTGGAAAAACCCGCCGCCGTGGGCCGGGCCATGGCCCGGGCGGCACACACCATGAGTTCCCCGGGCCGGGGGAGCTATCCGGCCTCCCACCTGGCCGAGGAGACGGCCTATCTGTGCCGCCAGGAGGCGGCGGAGCTGCTGGGGGTTCCCCAGCCGGAAAATGTCGTCATCACCGGAAGCGCCACCCATGGCCTGAACCTGGCCATCCGGTCTTTGCTGGGTCCCGGGGACCGGGTGGTGATCTCCGGATATGAGCACAACGCCGTCACCCGGCCCCTGCACGCCATCCCGGGGCTTTCCGTGACGGTGATCGACACGCCGCCCTTCCGGCCGGACCTGGCGGCGGAGGAATTTTGCCGGGCCATCCGGCAGAAGCGGCCCCGGGCCGTGATCTGCACCCACGTTTCCAACGTGTTTGGGGCGGTGCTGCCGGTGGAGGACATCGCCCGATGCTGCCGGGAGATGGATACGCCCCTGATCGTGGACGCCTCCCAGTCGGCGGGAGTGCTGCCGGTGGACCTGGCCGGGTGGGGGGCGGCCTTTGTGGCCATGCCCGGTCACAAGGGCCTGTACGGCCCCCAGGGCACGGGACTGCTGTTGTGCGGGGCGGAGGGGAAGCCCCTGCTCTACGGCGGCACCGGCAGCATGTCCCGCCTGCAGGATATGCCCCCGGACCTGCCGGACCGGCTGGAGCCCGGGACCCACAATATGCCGGGTATCGCGGGACTGCTGGAGGGCATCCGGTTCGTCCGGCGGCAGGGGGTGGAGAGCATCGCCGCCCGGGAGCGGCAGGTGGCCCTGCGGGCCGCCCGGGGCCTGGAGAGTCTGCCGGGGGTCCGGGTGCTCTGGGACGGGGACTTCCGGAACCAGACCGGCGTGGTGTCCTTCGTGACGGAGGGCCGGGACTGCGAGGCGGTGGGGGAGGCCCTGGCCCGGCGGGGCATCGCCCTGCGGGCGGGGCTTCACTGCGCGCCCCTGGCCCATCGCACGGCGGGGACCCTGGACACCGGCACCCTGCGGCTCAGCGCGTCTTTTTTCAACACCTTGGACCAGGCGGACCGCCTGGTGTGGGCCGTGTCCCGGGTGCTTCGTGAAAATGTAGAGCTTTGACAGACGTTTTTGTTGCATTTTCCCAATAAATTTTATATAATGTAAAATACGTATTGGTATGTGCAAGGAAGGGACGCCTGAAATGGAAGCAATTGTATCTGTATTGGAGCGGGCCGGGCGGTATCTGTCGCTGATCCGGCCCATGGACGTGCTGGACGTGGCCATTATCGCCTATCTGGTGTATAAGATCCTCTGTCTGGTGCGCAGCACCCGAGCGGAGAATATCCTCAAGGGCGTGGCGATCTTTCTGGTGGCCCTGTGGCTGTCGTCCCCGGCGGCCCTGAATCTGCGGGGCGTGAACTATATCCTCAGCCACATGGTGGAGTGGGGCGTTCTGGCCCTGATCATCCTGTTCCAGCCGGAGATCCGCCAGCTGCTGGAGAAGGTGGGCAGCCGGAACATCCGCCTGCTGCGCATTTTCCAGCCGGAGCAGCAGTCCACCGAGCTGGAGCGGGCCATCGACCAGACCGTGGCGGCCTGCACCGACATGGCCAAGACCCGCACGGGGGTGCTGATCGTGTTCGAGCGGAAGCTGCTGCTGGACGAGATCGTCCGCAGCGGCACCACCCTGGACGCGGCGGTGTCCAGCGAACTGCTGAAGAACATCTTCTTCGTGAAGGCCCCCATGCACGACGGCGCCGTTATCATCCGGCAGGGCCGGATCCTGGGCGCCGGGTGCATGCTGCCGCTGTCCAAGAATGTGAATCTCAGCCGGGACCTGGGCATGCGCCACCGGGCGGGCATTGGCATGAGCGAAAATTCCGACGCGGTGGTGGTCATCGTGTCGGAGGAGACAGGCTCCATCTCCGTGGCCATCGGCGGCATGCTGAAGCGGCACCTGATGCCGGAGACGCTCCGGCAGCTGCTGCGCAACGAGCTGATGCCCCAGCCGGAGGAGGAGCCGGACAAGCCCCGCCTGTCCCTGCGGGAGCTGCTGCACGCCCATAGAAAGGGGGAGCAGAATGGAAACCAAGACTAACACCAACCAGAATCCCGACAAGAGCCGCAAGGTCATCCGCATCGTCATCTCCATCCTGGTGGCCATCGCCCTGTGGGTCTATGTAGACCGGGGGCTTTCCGTGGAGGTGACCATGAAGGTCAAAAACGTTCCGGTGGAGTTCTCCGGCGAGGACACCAGCCTGGCCGAAAAGAATCTGATGCTGCTGTCGGGCTATGACACCACCATCGACCTGGTGCTCAAGGGTCCCCGCAGCGAGCTGTTCAAGCTGGACAAGAGCAAGGTCCGCATCGTGGCGGACACCAGCACCATTCAGGAGACCGGGCAGCAGACCCTGTCGTACCAGGTGTACTTCCAGGACGACATCCAGCGCAGCAAAATTTCCGTGGATCACGCCAGCGCCTACAGCGTCACCGTTACCGTGGGCGAGATGGACAGCAAGACCGTGCCCATCCGCTGCGACATCGTGGGCAGCACCGCCAAGGGCTTCACCGCCGGGGAGCTGACCCTGGATCCGGCGGAGCTGAACCTGCGGGGCCAGCGGGACGATCTGCTGAACATCGCCTATGCCAAGGTGACGCTGGACATTTCCGGCGCCGACCGCACCGTGGTCCAGGCCCTGGAGTGGGAGCTGTATGACTATAACGACATCAAGATCGACAACCCCGCCGTCCGCTCCAAGGTGAAGACCGTGCAGGCTACCCTGCCGGTAAAGACCTCCAAGGAGGTGGATCTGGTGGTCAACTTCGTCCCCGCCGCCGGGTCCACTCTGGACACGATGCAGTATACCGTGTCTCCGGACAAGGTGACCCTGGTGGGCGAGAAGGATGTGCTGGACACCATCGACGCCATCGTGCTGGACACCCTGTACCTGCAGGACCTCCAGCCCTCCCAGAGCCTGACCTACAGCGTCACCGCCCCGGAGGGTACCACCCTGGCGGAGAACGTGGGCCCGGTCACCGTGACCATCGTGGTCACGGGGGTCACGGAGCGCAATGTCACCGTGACGGCCTTCAACTGCGAAAACGTGCCGGAGGGCTTTTCCGCCGTGCCGGTGACCGAGAGCCTGAACATCCTCCTGCGGGGCCTGGAGAGCGAGATGGCCCAGATCACCGCAGAGGACCTGCGCATTACCGTGGACCTCAGCGGTATCACGGAGCCGGGGGTCCACACGGTGCCGGTGACGGTGCAGGTGGCCAACTACGCCAACGTGGGCGTCAAGGGCTCGTATCAGATCGTGGTGGACGTGGAGCGTCTGCCGTAACAGAGATTTTCCCCAAGCGAAAGGACTGAGCAAAATGACACAAGTGGCAACTGTTGAAAAAATCCTTCGGGACGGATATGTGCAGATTTCCGTGCCCCGCAAGTCCGCCTGCGGACACGACTGCGAGGAGTGCGCCGGATGCGGCATGACCGGGGCCTCCGTCTATGCCGAGGCCCGGGACCCCGTGGGGGTCCGCCCCGGAGACAAGGTGGTGGTGGAAAGCTCCACCCGGGCTATCCTGGCGGTGACCTGGCTGGTATATATGCTGCCGGTGGTGTTTTTCCTGCTGGGCTACTTCCTGTCGGCGGGGCTGACGGAGGGCTGGCGCTATGCCGTGGCCATTGCGGCGGCGGCGGTGTCGTTTATCCCCATCAAGCTGTATGACGGCTATGCCCGGAAGCGGGACACCCTGACCTATACCATCGTCCGGGAGTTCTGATGTTCGGTTATGTGCGGCCGTCGGACGGCCACCTGACGGCGGAGGACAAGCAGCGGTTCCAGGCGGCCTACTGCGGCCTGTGCCGCAGCCTGGGCCGGAGATACGGCCTGGCGGCCCGGATGATCCTGAACTATGACCTGGCCTTTCTGGCCATGCTGCTGTCCCGGGAGCCGGAGTGCCCCACGGCCCACTGCCGGTGCCCGGCTCACCCCATCCGGGGCTGCGACGCCCTGGAGCGGCAGCCCGCCTTCGACACCGCGGCGGACCTGAGCGTGATCCTCACCTGGTGGCAGCTGACCGACGGCGTGGCGGACCACGGCTTTTTCCGGGGGCTGCCATACCGCATGGCGCTGGCGATTCTGGGCCGGGCGTATCGGAAGGCCCGGGCCAGGCGGCCCGGCTTCGATGAGCGGACCCGGGCCCACCTGGAGGAGCTGGCCCGGCTGGAAGGGGAGAGGTGTCCCTCCATGGACCGGGCGGCGGACGCCTTTGCGGCGCTGCTGGCCGGTGCGGCGGAGGAGGAGCCGGACCCGGTGCGCCGCCGGGTGCTGGAGCAGCTGCTGTACCACCTGGGCCGCTGGATCTATCTGGTGGACGCGGCGGACGATCTGAAAAAGGATGTAAAGTCCGGCAGCTATAACCCGCTGGTGTACCGATTTCACGCCGAAGGCGGCACGCTGACGGCGGAGGACAAGGCGGCGCTGGCCGCTACCCTGGACAGCTCCGTCCGGGCCATGGCCGCAGCCTTTGAGCTGGCGGATTTCGGCCCCTGGCGGGCTATTATCGAGAGTGTTGTATACGAGGGCCTGTACGCGGTGGGCGCGGCGGTGCTGAACGGCACTTTCCGCAAAGGACGCAGAAGAAAACAACGAAAGGCAGGCGCCTGATATGCGCGATCCCTATCAGGTGCTGGGCATCCCCAGCACCGCCACAGACGAAGAAGTGAAGAAAGCCTACCGGAACCTGGCCCGGAAATACCACCCCGACAACTACCACGACAATCCCTTAGAGGACCTGGCCCAGGAGCGGATGAAGGAGATCAACGAGGCCTACGAGACCATCCGCAATCAGCGCAAGGCCGCCCAGTCCGGCGGCCAGAGCGGCTACGGCTCCGGCTATAATCCCGGCTACGGCGCGGGGTACAATACTGGCTATAACACCGGCTACAGCGGCGCCTACGGCGCTGCGTGGCAGCGGATCCGGCTGGCCATCTCCCAGGGAAACCTGAACCTGGCGGAGGAGCTGCTCAACGCCCAGACGGATCACAACGGGGAGTGGAACTTCCTGAAGGGGGCCGTTTGCTATAAGCGGGGCTGGATGGACGAGACCCGGCGGTATTATGAGACGGCGGTGCAGATGGACCCGGGCAATGCGGAGTATCAGCGGGCCCTGGATATGATAAACGGAAACGGCGCGGCGTACCGCCCCAACGGGTACGGGCATGTGTCCACCGGCAGCTGCGCCGGGGACAACTGCACCAGCCTCTGCGCTGCCTGCGCCTGCATGAACTGCCTGTTTGGCGGCGGCGGATACTATTTCTGCTGCTGAGGGACGATAGATAGGAGGAGTTTACATTGGTCAAAAGCATGACCGGCTATGGCCGGGCCAGAGAGACCCTGCACCAGCGGGACATCACCGTGGAGGTGCGGTCTGTCAACAACCGCTTTCTGGACTGCACGGTGAAAATGCCCCGCGCCTACGTATTTGCCGAGGACGCCGTGAAGGCCCGGGTCCGGGCCGCCGTGTCCCGGGGCAAGGTGGACGTGTTCGTCACCATCGACGCCAGCGCCGCGGACGTGTCCGTGGTGACGGTGAATCAGCCCCTGGCCCGGGGCTATTACCAGGCCCTGACCCAGCTGAGGGATATGTTCTCCCTGGAGGGGGAGATCACGCCCATGGCCCTGGCCAAGCTGCCGGATGTGCTGACGGTGTCCAAGGCCGAGGAGGACCTGGAAACCGTGGCCGCCGATATCTGCCAGGTGCTGGACCAGGCCCTGGCCGCCTATAACGATATGCGGGCCGTGGAGGGCCGCCGCCTGGCGGAGGACATCGCGGGCCGCCTGGTGACCATTGAGACCGCCGTGGGCCGGGTGGAGCGGCAGTCGCCCCAGACCGTGTCCGCCTATCGGGAGCGGCTGGAGAAGAAAATGCGGGAGGTGCTGGCCTCCACCACCATCGACGAGGGGCGCATCCTCACCGAGGCCGCCATCTTTGCCGACAAGGTGGCTGTAGACGAGGAGACCGTCCGCCTGCGCAGCCATGTAGCCCAGCTGCGGACCATGCTGCAGGCCCAGCGGCCCACCGGCAAGGACATGGACTTCCTGATGCAGGAGTTCAACCGCGAGTGCAACACCATCGGCTCCAAGTGCAACGACCTGGCCGTGACCCAGGACGTGGTGGCCATGAAGGCTGAGGTGGAGAAGATCCGCGAGCAGGTGCAGAACATCGAGTAAAGGAGGAACCGCTGTGCAGCTGGTGAATATCGGCTTCGGCAATCTGGTGTCCGTGGGACGGCTCATCGCCGTGGTGAGTCCGGATTCCGCCCCCATCAAGCGGCTGATCCAGGAGTCCCGGGACCGGGGTATGCTCATTGATGCCACCTACGGCCGCAAAACGGCGGCGGTGCTGGTGATGGACAGCGACCATGTGGTGCTCTCCGCCCTGCCGGCGGAGAAGCTGGGCCCCCGCCTGGGCCTGTCGGCGGAGGATTTCATGCAGGAGGAGATCTGATTTTGGAAAAGCAAGGCAAAATATTCATTCTTTCCGGCCCGTCCGGGTCCGGAAAGGGCACGGTGCTCAAAAGCGCCATGAGGGAGCATCCGGACATGTTTCTGTCCGTGTCCGCCACCACCCGCGGACCCCGCCAGGGTGAGATTGACGGCGTACACTATCACTTCATCGACGACGACGCGTTCCTGAAGATGATCGACCGGGACGAGCTGCTGGAGCATGCGGGTTATGCCGGGAATTTTTACGGCACACCCCGGATCCCCGTGGACGAGGCCCTGGATCAGGGCCGGGACGTGATGCTGGAGATCGACGTGCAGGGGGCGCAGCAGGTTTATGCCAAGCGGCCCGACGCCGTGCGCATCTTCCTGGCTCCGCCCTCCTGGTCGGAGTTGGAGCGCCGCCTGGTGAACCGGGGCACCGACTCCGCCGACAAGATCCGCCAGCGGCTGACCCGGGCCCGGGACGAGATGGCCCTGGCCGTGGATTACGACTATTTCATCATCAACGACGACGTGGAGCGCGCCGCCGCTGAGCTCAATGATATCTTCCGCGTGGAGCACTTCAAGCCCGCCGAGCGGATGCATTTGGTAAAGGACTAAAAATTTTTCTGATAAAGGACGGTAATGCCATTATGATGCTCTATCCCGCTATGAACAAGCTGACCCAGTACATTCCCAACCGCTATATGATGGTGAACGTGGTGGCCCGCCGGGCCCGCCAGATCGCCATCGAGGCCCAGCGCCACGACGAGCCCCTGGACGAGAAGCCCGTGACCCTGGCCATCAACGAGGTGGCCGAGGGCCGCTTCGATGCCAAGTCCATCGACACCGCCATCTCCGACGAGGCGTGACGGGACAGAAGGGGGAATCGCCATGCCGCAGATCGCAAAGGTGGCTGTGGCGGCGGCAACCTACGCCATTGACAAGCCCTATGACTACCTGGTTCCCCAGGGTGCGGACATGGCCGTTGGCATGCGTGTGCTGGTGCCCTTTGGCCGCGGCAACCGCGTCAGCGAGGGGGTCGTATTGACCCTGGGGCAGGGGGTGCCGGACAAACCCATCAAGCCCATCCGGTCCGTGGTGGACCGGGAGCCCGTCATCACGGACCGGGAGATCCGCCTGGCCCTGTGGATGCGGGAGCGGTATTTCTGCACGTTTTACGACGCCATCCGCACCATCCTGCCCGCCGCTGTGTGGTACAGCTATCGGGAGATGTGGTCCCTGACCGGGGAGCCCCTGCCGGAGGACCTGTCGGAGCGGGAGGCGGCGGCCTGCCGCCTGCTGCAGGACGGCCCCATGGAGCGGGACGACCTGTGCGCCGCCCTGGGGGAAACCGGAAGCCGGGTGCTGTCGGTTCTGAAAAAGCGGGGACTGCTGCAGATGGAGCCCCAGGGCTCCCGGAAGGTCCAGGACCGGGTGGTGCAGATCGCCTGCCTGGCTCTGGAGCCGGAGGAGGCCCTGGAGCGGATGGAGCGGAAGAAAAAATCCGCCGCCCGGCAGTATGACGCCGTGGCCTTCCTGGCCAAATACGGTGACGCCGTGGTGCAGGAGCTGTGCTACTACACCGGCGTGTCCCGGCAGGGCATCAGGAGCCTGGAGCGGGCGGGGCTGGTGTCCCTGCGCAGCCAGGAGGAGTACCGCATCTCCCGCCGGGACTATGACGCGGCGGCGGAGGAAATCACCCTCAACGATGAGCAGCAGCGGGCCTATGACGAGATCCTGGCCCAGTGCCGCGATGGCCGCCCCGGCGTCACCCTTTTGCAGGGGGTCACCGGCAGCGGCAAGACCCTGGTATATATCCGCCTGGCCCAGACTCTGCTGGCCCAGGGCCGGTCCGTGATGATCCTGGTGCCGGAAATCGCCCTGACGCCCCAGATGATGGCCCGGTTTTCCGCCTATTTCGGGGATGAGGTGGCCCTGCTGCACAGCGGCCTGCGGCTGACGGAGCGGTATGACCAGTGGAAGCGCATCCGCCGGGGAGAGGCACACATCGTGCTGGGTACCCGGTCGGCGGTGTTCGCCCCGCTGGAGAACCTGGGGCTGATCATTCTGGACGAGGAGCAGGAGAGCTCCTACGAATCCGAAAATCCTCCCTGCTATCACGCAAGGGATATTGCCAAATACCGCTGCTTCCGGGAAAACGCCCGGCTCTTACTGGGTTCGGCCACCCCTACGGTGGAAACGGCATACCTGGCCCGCCGGGGGGACTATCAGCTGGCGCTGCTGCGCCGGCGCTACAACGCGCACCGGATGCCCCGGGTGATCCTGGCGGATATGCGGCAGGAGCTGCGGGACGGCAACAACGGCTGCATCAGCCGGGAGCTGATGCAGGAGCTGGAGAAGAACCTGGAGGCCGGGGAGCAGAGCATCCTGTTTCTCAACCGCCGGGGCAGCAGCCGGGAGCTGCTGTGCCCCCAGTGCGGCTATGTGCCCCAGTGCCCCCGGTGCAGCGTGTATCTGACCTATCACTCCGCCAACGGGCGGATGATGTGCCACTACTGCGGCTATTCCGAAAAAAGCAGCGAAGCCTGCCCGGAGTGCGGCGGCGCCATGAAGCACATCGGCGTGGGCACCCAGCGGGCGGAGGAGGAGCTGCACGCCCTGTTCCCGGAGGCGGAAATCCTCCGCATGGACGCCGACACCGTCAGCCAGGGACATGAGAAGATCCTCCGGGATTTCCAGGTGCGGCGGGTGCCCATTCTGCTGGGGACCCAGATGGTGGCCAAGGGGCTGGACTTTGCCAATGTGACGCTGGTAGGCGTCCTGGCGGCGGATATGTCCCTGTATGTGGACCACTACCGGGCCTCGGAGCGGACCTTCAGCCTGCTGACCCAGGTGGTGGGCCGGGCCGGACGGGGGGACAAGCCAGGCCGGGCGGTGATCCAGACCTACACCCCCCAGAACGACGTGATCCTGGCCGCAGCGGACCAGGACTATGACCGGTTTTACGACGGCGAGATCCGCCTGCGGCAGCTGCGGCGGGACCCGCCCTTTGCCGACCAGTTCTTCATCACCGTCACCGGCCCCCAGGAGGGCCCGGTGCGCCGGGCCGCCGCCGGTCTGCGGGACGGACTGCGTTCCGCCGCCGGGCAGGAGCCCTATCGCGGCATGGCCCTGGATATCCTGGGCCCGGCCCCGGCTCCCGTGGTGAAGGTCAACAACCGCTACCGCTACCGGGTAACGGTGATCGGCCGCAACGACAAGACCCTGCGGGGCCTGCTGTCGGCGTTTATGAAGGAGTTTTCCCGGCGGCCGGAGCACAAAGCGCTGCATATTTACACCGATTGTAATCTGATGGACTGATAAAAGAGGTATACGACCATGGCTTTGAGAAAAATCGTATTGCAGGGGGAGCCCTGCCTGACCAAGGTGTGCCGCCCGGTGACGGAGTTCAACGGCAGGCTTCACACCCTGCTGGACGACCTGAAGGACACGCTGCTGGACTCCGGCGGCGTGGGCCTGGCCGCGCCCCAGGTGGGCATTCTGCGCCGGGTGTGCGTGGTGATGAACGAGGATGACGAGATCATCGAGCTGGTGAACCCCGAGATCATCGCCACCGACGGCGAACAGACCGGGCTGGAGGGCTGCCTCAGCGTGCCCGGAAAGTTCGGCATTGTGACCCGGCCTTACACGGTGCGGGTCCGGGCCCAGGACCGGGACGGCGCATTTTTCGAGGTGGAGGACGAGGCCCTGACGGCCCGGTGCTTCTGCCACGAGATCGAGCATCTGGACGGTCATCTGTTCGTGGAGCGCACGGACCATCTGCTGACCGAGGAGGAGCTGGAGGAGTATATCCAGCAGGAAGAGGGAGACGACGAGGAGTGAGGATCCTGTTTATGGGCACGCCGGATTTCGCGGTGGCGTCCCTGAAGCGGCTGGTGGAGGACGGGCACGAGATCTGCGGCGTGTTCACCCAGCCGGACCGCCCCAAAAACCGGGGGCATAAGCTGGCCTTTTCGCCGGTGAAGGAATACGCCCTGGCCCAGGGGCTGTCCGTGTATCAGCCCACGAAAATGCGGGACGGCACGGCCCTGGCCCTGGTGCGGGAGCTGCACCCGGAGCTGATCGTGGTGGCGGCCTATGGCCGCATCCTGCCGGAGGACATTCTGAACACCCCACCCTATGGCTCCATCAACGTTCATTCGTCCCTGCTGCCCAAATACCGGGGGGCGGCTCCCATCAACTGGGCCATCCTCAACGGCGAGAGGGAGACCGGCGTCACCATCATGTATATGGCCAAGGAGCTGGATGCCGGGGACATTCTGCATGTGCTGAAAACCGATATTGACCCCCAGGAGGACGCCCAGGCGCTGACGGCGCGGCTGGCGGAGCTGGGGGCCCAGGCGCTGTCCGAAACTGTGGAACAGCTTCGTGCCGGAACCGCTCACCGCACGGTTCAGGATCACAGCGCCTATACCTACGCCCCCATGCTCACCAAGGACATGGGCATCATCGACTGGACAAAGCCCGCCGGGCATATCCATAACCAGGTCCGGGGCCTGATTCCCTGGCCCTGCGCCTCCACGGAGCTGGGCGGGGCTACGGTGAAGATATTCCGCACGGAGGTAGGCAGCGAGACTGCTAAGGCTCCCGGCACCGTGGCGGCCGCCGGAAAGGCGGGCATCGACGTGGCCTGCGGCGACGGGCGGCTGCTGCGTATTCTGGGGCTGCAGCCCCAGGGGGGCCGCCGGATGGCGGCGGCGGACTATCTGCGGGGCCATCCCCTGCAGGTGGAGGCATGAGCCCCCGGGAGAAGCGCAGCGCCCGGGATGTGGCCCTGGATGCGCTGATGCAGGTGGACAAGGCCAACGCCTGGTCCGATGAGGCCCTGCGCCGTCTGATCGCCCAGAACGGGCTGGACAGCCGGGACGCGGCCTTTGCCACCCGCCTGTGCTATGGGGTGATGCAGAACCGGATGCTGCTGGACTACTACATCGGCTGCTGGTGCGCCCAGAAGCCGGAGCGGCTGGAGCCGGTGATCCGCAGCATCCTGCGCATCGGCGGCTATCAGATATTGTTTATGGACCGGGTGCCCCACCGGGCCGCCGTCAACGAGGCGGTGGAGATGACCCGCCGCCACGGGCGGCCCAAGGCCGCCGGTATGGTCAACGCCGTGCTGCGGCGGTTTGTGGAGCACTGGATGGATATGCCGGACCTGCCCAAGGGGTCCACGGCGGACTATCTCTCCCTGCGGTACAGTCATCCCAAGTGGCTGGTGCTGCGGCTGCTGGACCTGATCGGCCCCGACGAGACCCAGGAGTTCCTGCGGCTGGACAACGACGCCGTTCCCACCTGCATCCAGGTGAACCCCCTGAAAACCACGGCGGAGGACCTGGAGCGGGAGCTGCGGGGCGACGGCGTCACCGTGGAGCCCCACCCCTGGCTGGAGGGCTGCCTGGAGATCACCGGCACCGGGGATCTGCGCAGCCTGCCCGCCTTCCGGGAGGGACGGTTCCTGGTCCAGGACGCGGCGGCCCGTCTGGCCGCTATGGCGGCCTCCGCCGCCCCGGGGGACCGGGTGCTGGACGTATGCGCCGCACCGGGGGGAAAATCCTTCTCCATGGCCATGGACATGGGCGACCGGGGGCAGATCCTGTCCTGCGACGTTCATCCCTACAAGGTGAAGCTCATCGAAAGCGGCGCACAGCGCCTGGGACTGACCTGCATCCGCGCGACCACTGCCGACGCCCGGGAGAAGCACGCCGCCTGGGAGGGGCAGGCCGACGTGGTCATGGCCGACGTGCCCTGTTCGGGGCTGGGGATCATCCGGAAAAAGCCGGATATCCGCTATAAGAACCCCAAGGAGCTGGCCCAGCTGCCGCTGGTGCAGCGGGCCATCCTGGAAAACGCCTCCGGCTATGTGCGCCCCGGCGGCACGCTGGTGTATTCCACCTGCACGGTGCTGCCGGAGGAGAACGAGGACGTCACCGGAGATTTCCTGGACAAGCACCCGGAATTTGAGCCGGTGCGGACGGCGTTTCCCCTGCCGGTGGGGCCCTGCCCGGGGCAGGTGACCCTGTGGCCCCAGCGCCACGGCACCGACGGGTTTTATATCTGCCGGATGCGCAGAAAGGACTGAGCAAATTGACGGACATGCGATGCATGACGGAGGAGGAGATCACCCGGGTGCTGGCGGACATGGGCCAGCCCGCCTTCCGGGGCAAACAGGTGTTCACCTGGCTGCACCGGGGGGTGCGCTCCTTTGACGAAATGAGCAATCTATCCAAACCCCTGCGCCAGCAGCTGGCCCAGGCATACACCATCTCCGTGCCCACCGTGGCCCGGAAGCAGGAATCCCGGCTGGACGGCACCATAAAATACCTGTGGGAGCTGCCGGACGGCAACTGCATCGAAACGGTGCTGATGCAGTATCACCACGGCAATACCGTGTGCATCTCCTCCCAGGTGGGCTGCCGCATGGGCTGCGCCTTCTGCGCCAGCACCGTGGCCGGAAAGGTCCGGGACCTGACCGCCGGGGAGATGCTGGACCAGGTGCTGTTCACCCAGCTGGATTCCGGCCGGGAGATCTCCAATATCGTGCTGATGGGTATTGGAGAGCCCCTGGACAACCGGGACAACGTGCTGCGCTTTCTGCGGCTGGTGAACCATCCCGACGGGCTGAACATCGGCATGCGCCATATCAGCCTGTCCACCTGCGGCGTGGTGCCGGGGATCGACGCCCTGGCGGAGGAGGACCTGCAGCTGACGCTGTCGGTGTCCCTCCACGCGCCGGACAGCGAGACCCGGTCCCGGATCATGCCGGTGAACCGGGCCTGGGATGTGGAGGAGCTGTTTGCCGCCTGCCACCGGTATTTCCGTCGGACCGGGCGGCGCATATCCTTTGAATACGCCATGATCGACGGGGTCAACGATCACGACTGGCAGGCGGACCTGATCGCCCGGCGCATCGCCGGTATGCCGGGTCATGTGAACCTGATCCCTCTCAACGACGTGGTGGAAAGCCCCTTCAAGCCCAGCCGCCGCATTGCGGCCTTCCAGAAGCGGCTGGAGTCCCACGGCATCACCGCCACTGTGCGGCGGAGTCTGGGCGGGGATATCGACGCCTCCTGCGGCCAGCTGCGCCGCCGCGCCATGGAGGAGAGAAAGGGGGAGGACCCTGAATGAAGCATTGGGAGATCACCGACACCGGCCTGATACGCCATGAAAATCAGGATGCCTTCGGCTTTGCCCAGCTGCCCAGCGGCTATGCGGTGGCCGTAGTGTGCGACGGCATGGGCGGCGTGGCCGGGGGCAGCATCGCCAGCACCGTGGCGGTGAAGACCTTCATCCGCACCCTGACGGAGACGGTGCACTCCGGCCACACGGACCGGGCGGTGCAGGAGGCCGTCACGGCGGCCAACGCCGCCATACGCCAGCGGGCCGCCGGTCATCCGGAGCTGAAAAGCATGGGCACCACCCTGGTGTCCGCCCTGGTGAAGGGGGACAAGGTCCTCATCAGCAACGTAGGCGACAGCCGGGCCTATCTGGCCGGAGCCGATGGCCTGCGCCAGATCAGCCGGGACCACTCCCTGGTGGAGGACATGGTGGAAAAGGGAGACCTGACCCCGGGCCAGGCCCGCAGCCACCCCCGCCGCAACCTGATCACCCGGGCCCTGGGTCCGGACCCCGCCGTGGAGGCAGACGGCTTCCCCCTGCAGTGGAAGCCCGGGGATTTCCTGCTGCTGTGCTCCGACGGCCTGGTGAACACCGTCACGGACCAGGAAATTATGTTTGAAATTCTGCATAACGGACAGCCGGAGGACTGCTTGCAGCGGCTGATGGCCATTTCCAAGCAGCGGGGCGCGCCGGACAACGTGACGGCCATCCTGCTGATGAACGACTGAAGGAGGAATTGACGATATGGATCCTTACATTGGTAAAGTGCTGGATAATCGCTACGAAATACTGGAGCTGATCGGCAGGGGAGGCATGGCCAACGTCTACAAGGCCAAGTGTCACCGGCTGGACCGGCTGGTAGCGGTGAAAATCCTGCACAGCGACCTGGCCCAGAACGCCGACTTCCGCCGCCGGTTCATGGATGAGTCCCGGGCCGTGGCCCAGCTGTCCCACCCCAACATCGTGTCGGTATACGACGTGTCGTGCAGCGATGACGTGGACTACATCGTCATGGAGCTGATCGACGGCGTGACCCTGAAGCAGTATATGGAGCGCCGGGGCCAGATGGACTGGCGGGAGGCGCTGCACTTCATCACCCAGATCATGCGGGGCCTGAGCCATGCCCACAGCCGGGGCGTGATCCATCGGGACATCAAGCCCCAGAACATCATGGTCCTGCGGGACGGCAGCGTCCGGGTGGCCGACTTCGGCATCGCGTGCCTGGCGGACCAGGGGCAGACCCTGACCCAGGAGACCCTGGGCTCCGTGCACTATATCTCGCCGGAGCAGGCCCGGGGCGACCGGGTGGACGCCCGGTCCGACATCTATTCCGCCGGCGTGGTGCTGTATGAGATGCTCACCGGCAAGCTGCCCTTCCAGGGGGACTCCGCCGTGTCCGTGGCCATCCAGCACCTGAGCGCCGTGCCCAAGACCCCCCGGGAGCTGAATCCCGATATCCCCGAGGCCCTGGAGCTGATCTGCATGAAGGCCATGTGCCCGGACATCTCCAAGCGCTACCAGACCGCCGACGCCATGCTGGACGATCTGGAGAAATTTCGCAAGGACCCCGCCGTGGACATGGACTATATCCGGGAGGACCTGAAGGCCGCCGTGGTGTGCCAGGAGCCCACCCAGCCCCTGCCTACCAACCAGGTGGCGGCGGTGAGCCGGGCCAACAGCGCCGTGGCCCAGGAAGAGGAGGACAAGAAGCACAGCCGCAAGGTGGTGGGCCTGGTCATCGGCGGGTTCGCCCTGGCCCTGGTGTTGATTTTCGTGGTGTTCAAGCTGGTGGCCGGCGGCTTTGACGCCGGCAGCGGCACGGCGTCCCACCAGGTGCCGAACCTTCTGGGCAAGACCCTGGAGGAGGCCGAGGCCCTGCCCGAGGTGAAGGACGTCTTCCGCATCGAGGTGCTGGGCACCAAGCCCAGCGACAAGTATGAGCCCGGCCAGATCGTGGAGCAGGACCCCGCCAGCGGCCGCAGCCGCAAGAACAACCTGGTCATCAAGGTCTATCTCTGCGCCCAGGAGGACGATACGCTGATGCCCACCGTGGTGGGCATGGAGTTCCTGATGGCCAAGACGGAGCTGGGCAACCTGCATCTGGACCTGGATGTCCAGCGGGCGGAGGCCTATTCCCCCGACGTGCCGGAGGGCCAGGTGATGCAGAGCTCTCCCACCGCCGGTAAGCCTCTGAATAAGGGCGACACCGTGGTGCTGACCGTCAGCAAGGGGCCGGAGACCAAGCCCCTCACCGTGCCCAATTTCGTGACCATGCGCATTGACGACGCCGCCCAGCAGGCGGAGGCCCTGGGCCTGACCGTGGGCGAGCATCAGTATGAGTTCAGCGATAAGCCCGAGGGCACCGTCATCGGCCAGAGCATCCAGCAGGGCACCGAGGTGCAGTCCGGCACGGAGATCGTGTTCACCGTCAGCAAGGGCGCCAGCTCCGCTGAGCGGGTGGTGGTGTTCGACATCCCCGAGCAGTACCGCAGCGACAGCAATATGAAGATCGAGGTCATGCAGGACGGCAGCATCATCCACTCCACCTATGTGGACGGCGGCACCGCCTCCTTTACCTACACCTTCCACGGCAGCGCCGGTTCCACCTCCACCATCAAGCTGTATATCAACGGAACCGAGGCCGTGGCCCAGGAGATCACGTTTTGATCCGGGGACGCATTGAAAAGGCTCTCAGCGGGTTTTACTATGTGAACACTGGGGCGGAGACCCTGCAATGCCGGGCCCGGGGCAAGTTCCGCCGGGAGGGGCTGTCCCCCCTGGTGGGGGACTGGGTCCAGGTCCGGGAGCTGGGCGGCGGCGAGGGCTTTGTGGAGGCGGTGGAGCCCCGCCGCAACGCCTTCGACCGCCCGGCGGCGGCTAACATCGACCAGCTGGTGATCATCGCCTCCGCCGCCCTGCCGGTGACGGACCCGTATCTCATCGACCGCATCAGCGCCATTGCCGCCCTGAAGGACTGCCGGGTGCTGCTGTGCCTGAACAAGTGCGACCTGGACCCGGCGGAGGAGCTGTACGGGATATACAGCGGCTCCGCCATCCGGGTGCTGCGGGTCAGCGCCGTCACCGGCCAGGGGATCGACGAGCTGCGCCGGGAGCTGGCGGGGAAGCTCAGCACCTTTACCGGCAACTCCGGTGTGGGGAAGTCCAGCATTCTCAACGCCCTGGACCCCCGTTTTTCCCTGGCGGTGGGGGAGGTCAGCAAGGCCCTGGGCCGGGGACGGCACACCACCCGCCATGTGGAGCTGTTCTCCCTGGGGCAGGACACCTATGTCATCGACACCCCGGGCTTTGCGTCCTTTGATACCCAGGAGCTGGACCTGGAGCTGAAGGAGCACCTGCCGGATACCTTCCCGGAGTTTGCCCCTTATGTAGGCGGCTGCCGCTTTGTGGGGTGCAGCCACACCAAGGAGAAGGGCTGCGCCGTGCTGGAGGCCGTCCATCAAGGGAAGATCCCCCGCAGCCGCCACGCCAGCTATCTGCGGCTGTATAACGAGCTGAAGGACCTGAAGGCCTGGGATAAGAAATAAAAAAATTCCTCTGCATGCTTGCAGAGGAATTTTTCTTGTCTTACAGGCAGCCTTCCCGGATATAGTGCTCGTACCGCTCCTGCAGCCAGGCCTTCAGCTGCTCCACGCCCTGGTCGTCCCAGGGGAAGTCCTGCTGCTGCACGTCCTTGGCCACCTCGAAGCAGTACACGGTGTAGACCGCCGTGTGCAGAAGGCCGTTGTCCTTGTCCATTTCAAAGCGATAGCGGAAGTCGTCGATGTTCCCGGTATACACGAAGGCCCGCTTGAACCACCGGGGCGTCAGCTGGGAAAAGTTCGGATGCATCTGAATCACTCCTTATAAAGTCTTTCACACCAGGTCGTATAGCTGCCGCAGATCCCGGATCTCGTAGTCGATCCGCAGGTCCTCCGGCCGGGCCGTCCCCTTGGGATTGTACCAGCAGCAGGGGAGGCTGTAGTTATTGGCTCCCCGGATGTCGCTGGACAGGGAGTCCCCCACCAGCAGGCAGTTCTCCCGGGTGATGCCGTCAATGTGGGAGAAAACGTAGTCGAAGTATGCGGCGCTGGGCTTGCTGGCCCCGGCTTCCTCCGAAATAAAGGCCCCGGTGATATAGGGCGCGATGGCGCTGCCCGCCAGCCGGGACCGCTGCACCGCCGCCACGGCGTTGGTGACGATGTACAGCCGGTGCTCCCGGGACAGGCCCCGGCAGACCTCCAGAGCGTGGGGCAGCAGCAGGGTGTTCTGTCCCAGCACCTGCAGGTGCAGTTCGTTGCACCGGGCCGCATCCCGATCCAGGCCCATTTCCTTCAGAAAACGCCGGAACCGCTCCACCACCAGAAAGTCCTTGGTGCACTCGCCCCGGTCAAAGGCCGCCCACATGGCGTTGTTGCACCGCTTATAGCACTGAAAGCTCTCCTCCGTGTCCGGGATGTCATATCGGGCGCACACCTCATGAAAAGCGTGCCGGTTTCCCGCGTCAAAATCAAACAATGTGTTGTCTGCGTCCAGCAGCAGATAGGGGTATTTCATGTCGTTGCTCCTGTTATTATATGGTAATAGGGAGTATATCATAACTGCGGCAAGGATGCAATAGCGGATTCATAACCCCACCTTCTGGCAGGGATAAAAAAGTTGAAAAATGCGGGAAAAAGGTGTTGACAAATGGGGAATGGGGTGGTATTCTAACAAAGCTGTCGGCGAGAGCCGCGGCGGAGACACGGAGAACCGAAAAAAACAAGACTTCCCAAAAAAAGTTCTTGACAAGGCGAGCTCGATGTGGTATCCTAAACAAGTCGTCTGCAAAGACGGCGAACGACAATCGGTTTCAAAAAATGTGAAGAATGTCGAAAAAAGTTCTTGACAAACGAAGCTGCTTGTGGTAAAATACCAACTGTTCCGCGGATGCGGGGCGTGTATCTTGTAAATTAAACAATGAACGAACAAAGCACCAGACGGGAGCACATGAAGATGTGCAACTGAAAAGCTCGGACGCTGGGGTTTAGTCAATTACCCAGTGTTTGAGCAGAGTTTATGAAGCTATGGAAAATAGCTCTGTAAAATGATTAGCTCAGCGGAAACGCTGTGTTGATACGATTTATAGAGAGTTTGATCCTGGCTCAGGACGAACGCTGGCGGCGTGCTTAACACATGCAAGTCGAACGAGAATCACTGGAAGGAGTTTTCGGACAACGGAAGGTGAGGACAGTGGCGGACGGGTGAGTAACGCGTGAGGAACCTGCCTTTCAGAGGGGGACAACAGTTGGAAACGACTGCTAATACCGCATGACACATAGAGATCGCATGGTTTTTATGTCAAAGATTTATCGCTGAAAGATGGCCTCGCGTCTGATTAGCTAGTTGGTGAGGTAACGGCCCACCAAGGCGACGATCAGTAGCCGGACTGAGAGGTTGACCGGCCACATTGGGACTGAGATACGGCCCAGACTCCTACGGGAGGCAGCAGTGGGGAATATTGGGCAATGGGCGCAAGCCTGACCCAGCAACGCCGCGTGAAGGAAGAAGGCTTTCGGGTTGTAAACTTCTTTTGTCGGGGACGAGTAGAAGACGGTACCTGGCGAATAAGCCACGGCTAACTACGTGCCAGCAGCCGCGGTAATACGTAGGTGGCAAGCGTT
>OGLX01000203.1_pt1 | contig 47463 bp, 32 predicted proteins | sample 1572821 | NCBI WGS metagenome assembly OGLX01 (sample SAMEA2581908, study PRJEB24529) | metagenome | biome: Human gut stool | place: China | collected 2011 | reverse complement strand
ACAATTACAAGATTGGAAAACTTAAGTGGTGTGTATGTTGAGTGTTATCGTTTTTTAATTTTTGTAGTGACAGACAGTGTTTAAATACAGTAAAACATACACCCCTACCAGTGGTTTCGATAACTGAAATTATTGAATATTATAAAAATGGTTATATGTCGGCGACCGTAGGAACACGCCTGCACTTAGCGAGTGGATGATCGTAAGATCATTCAGGAGCTTAGTACAGCTGCGTAGTGAGTCGAGCGAGAGCGCGTCGCAGACATATAACCATTTTTATAATATTCCACCAATAATTTCCGTCATCGAACTAAAACTTGACAAATTATCTCAAAGGACTATAATATATTTTAAATAAATAAACTTCACCAAAATTCGTTGAAGAGAACAACGCTGTTTTTGAATCAAGTGTTTCAGAGAGTCTGCGGTTGGTGTGAGCAGATACATTTTCATGAACAGATATCATCTCTAAGATGCGGACTGAACATTACTTGACATTAATATTTTGAACCAGTAAGTCTCGCCGGAATCCTCCGTTATAAGGAAAGCGTATGATAGTACGTTAAGAGCTGTAATTTTATTGCAGAAATTGGGTGGTAACGCGGATTAGTTCGTCCCTTTTCAGGATTTTTCTGAGAAGGGGCTTTTTTATTGCATAGAAAATTTCGATGAAATAAAAAGTCCTCTGAGCAGGATTCTTTCTTGATTTATAGCGAAGGGCGGTGAGGAATATCAGGAGGTAACATAATATGAAACAACTACAAAAACTAAGCAAATTTTTATCAGACTACACATCTATCGTTGTCATAGCGATCGCAGTCATTACATTTTTCCTGCCATCGTTGATGGGGTGGGTGAATTTTCAATTATTCACGGATCCAGTAGCAAATAAATTCACGAGTCAGTCTATCATTATTGGTGTCATCATGTTCAGTATGGGATTGACACTGACAACAGAAGATTTCAAAATTCTTGCACAAAGACCATTTGATATCTGTATTGGTGCGATCGCTCAGTATCTGATCATGCCATTCCTGGCATTTGCAATTACAAAATTACTGAATCTGCCAGATGGAATCGCTCTTGGACTGATTCTTGTAGGATGCTGTCCTGGAGGAGTATCATCAAACATTATGTCCTATCTTTGCGGTGGAGATGTTGCATTTTCTGTTGGAATGACAACTGTATCTACAATCCTCTCTCCAGTGATGACACCACTGATGGTATCCTTTCTGGCAAGCGGAGCCAAGATCACAATTCATGGATTACCAATGTTTGTATCTATCATAGAAACGGTTATCGTACCAGTAGCGATCGGGTTTGCATTAAACTACGCATTAGGAAAAAATGAAGCATTCAAAGAAGTTCAGAAAGTCATGCCGGGTGTGGCAGTTCTTGGACTTGCATGTGTTGTTGGTGGAGTTATCTCATCACAGGGATCAAAATTCTTCCAGTCTGGAATCGTTATCTTTGTTGCAGTACTTTTACACAACGGTTTCGGATATTTCCTTGGATATTGTGCGGGAAAACTTACTGGAATGAACACAGCAAAGAAACGAACAATTTCTATCGAAGTTGGAATGCAGAATGCTGGATTAGCAACAAACCTTGCAACAACAACAGCCCAGTTCGCATCAACACCAGAATCAGCAATTATCTGTGCAGTATCTTGTGTATGGCATTCAATCTCTGGAACATTACTTGCAGGTATGTTTGCACAGTATGATAAGATAAAGAGTGGGCATAAAGAAACTGCTACAGCAAAATAAATATTTTTATTAAATGAAAAAGAGACATCCTTTTACCTTTGGTTAATAAATACAAAAATTATCAACCAATACCGTCTAACATACACAATGTATAGTGGTTTGAATGACGTAAATTATTTGAATATTATAAAAAGAGATCATGTGTCAGCAACTGTACGGACACATGATCTCTTTTTATAATATTCCACCAATAATTTCCGTCTTTAAACTAAAACTTCCCTTCTTTAAACGCCCGCATCATCTCATTCGTCAAGCTAAAATCATTCGGTTGCAATTCAATTTCATCACGAGATTTCCACTCAGCAAGTTTCAATTCTGAAGCATCCATATGAATCTCTGTATCTCCATCTACCTCACAATAAAAACCAGCCAGCAGATCATCCACAACACCCCAAGGCTGAGATTTATAATATTGAATATTCTTCACACGAATACCAGCTTCTTCCATGACCTCTCGTGCAACAGTTTCTTCCAAAGTTTCACCAATTTCCGTAAATCCAGCAATTAATGCAAATGGAGTGAATCCTTTACGGTATTTTGTAAGCAGGATCTTATCACCATTTTTAACACCAACGATCACAGCAGGCACGATTCTTGGATAGATCAAGTGACCGCAAGATGGGCATTTTAAAGCACGTTCTGTGGAAGAATGAACGGTCTTGTGTCCACAGCATCCACAGAAACGGTTTGTGCGGTACCAGTTATAAAGATGTAAACCAGTGATCGCCGCAAATGTACGGTATTTTGGACCAATCTGTAAATTGCGAAGCTCACGTACGGTATTGAATTCGTAATCTTCAGGAATTTCTTCCGGAGCTTCATTTAATAAGAAGTAGTTGTCATCATCCACAGAGAAAAGATATGTAAGAGTTTCTTCTGTAACATGAGTATCATTCACAAAATCACTCAATCTAGGGAATGATAAAAATAGATGTTCCTCATTTAAAAGAGTTGGTCTTGCAAGTTTCTTACCATCACCAGTATAGATCATTTCATCCAGAGAAAATAGATCTTCCTGCCCCATTTCTTCTAAGTCTTCTTTCTTTAATAAACGATGAAGAAGACCGTCCTGTGTAAAATATAAAATAATGCTGTCAGCATCTGGTTTTTGATCTGGATGATATTGATTGTTTAGTTTATGTGGATAAATATCTTGTATCATATGTAATAAAATTCCTCGTTTCCATTAAAATTCAAATAAAAAAAGCACTTTTATCATAACAGAATGAGGATGAAATGAACAGAAGAAAAATAAATAAAGACAAAAGATAAAAATAATGATATACTGATAAACGATTAAGCTATAAGATTAAAAAATAAATGGGGGGGGTATATAAGTGGAGATGAACAAACTATGTAGTTGTATTGTTCCATGTTTTAATGAAGAAAAAGTTATACCAATCTATTACGATGAAATGCAGAAAGTTATGAAGCAAGAAGAAAACATTGAATTTGAAATTATTTTTGTGGATGATGGAAGTAAAGATGGTACATTAGAGATTATGAGAAAATTAAGTGAGCAGGATCCTAAAGTACATTATATTTCATTTTCCAGAAATTTTGGAAAAGAAGCTGCTTTATATGCAGGGTTAGAACGTGCAAAAGGTGATTATGTTATTACCATGGATGTAGATCTTCAAGATCCACCATATTTAATTCCAAAGATGATTCGATGTATTGAAGAAGAAAACTATGATAGTGTGGCAACAAGAAGAGTGACAAGAGAAGGAGAACCTGTTATTCGTTCTTTTTTTGCAAGGCAATTTTATAAACTAATCAATAAGATTTCAGATTCAAATATAGTAGATGGAGCAAGGGATTTTCGTATGATGAAACGAAAGATGGTAGATGCTATTTTGACAATGCCAGAATATAACCGTTTTACAAAAGGAATCTTTGGATGGGTAGGATTTGAGACAAAATGGCTGGAATATAAGAATGTAGAACGTGCCGCGGGGGAGACGAAGTGGTCTTTTTGGAAGCTATTTCGTTATGCCTGTGAAGGAATTATGGCATTTTCAACAGCACCATTGATGGCAGTATCATTGATGGGTGTGTTTGTATGCATTTTTGCATTTTTATTTCTGATATTTGTAATCGTGAGAGCTGCAGTATTTGGAGATCCCGTTGCCGGATGGCCGTCATTAGTATGTATTATCAGTTTTTTAAGTGGTATTCAATTGTTAGGAATGGGAGTTGTTGGTATGTATCTATCTAAGACATATCTGGAAACAAAACATCGACCGATTTATATTGAAAAGGAAAGTCATTAATAATAATGAAAGAGGAATCGTTTAAATGAAATTAACTACAAAGAAACAGCTTATGGCAAGATATACGATCTTATTTGCAATTATAAGTCTGATTGTATTTTATCTATTCTACAAAAATGGAGTGACATTCATATGGGGAGCAAAGGGACAGGATGGATTATCACAACACATCAACGCGCTGATGTACTGGGGAGAATATATCCGCAATTTCTTCTTTAATATCATCCACGGACATTTCAGATTTCCAATGTGGGATATGAGCATTGGATTTGGAGCAGACATTCTAGGAACATTAAATTATTATGCGATCGGTGATCCACTCAATCTGATTTATGTATTTTCCAATAAGTCAAATATAGAATTATTGTATAACTTTATGCTTGTATTTCGTCTATATCTGGCGGGAGTAGCATTTATCGCATTTGGACATTATCTGAAAAAAGATGGAAATGGAATCTTAGCAGGAAGTATTGTGTATATTTTTAGCGGAACATTTTTTTCATTTGCGATACGTCATCCGTTTTTCCTAAATCCAATGATCTATCTTCCATTATTATTGATGGGAGTCGAGAAGATTTACAGAAAAGAAAAACCATATTTATTTATACTTATGGTAACGGTCGCAGCGATTAGTAATTTCTATTTTTTCTATATGCTGACAGTTGCAGCAGTGGTTTACGCATTGATCAGATTTCTAGAATATAAAGAAGCAGGATTTTTCAGAACTCTTGGAAGATTTAGCGGGTGGTATCTGCTTGGAATTGGTCTTTCTGCAGTAATCTTGTTGCCTGTATTAATCGCATTTTCAGGAAATGCGCGAACTACTTCGGATGTAAATTATTTTAGTATTTTCTTATATAAGAAATCATATTACAAACAAATATTCTTACAGTTTGCGGGTTTCCAGAAGATTTATAAAGGAACAAATCTAAACTATGCAGCTTTAGGATATTGTGCAATTATTGCACTGTTCCTGAAAAGGGATAAAAAGCGGTTTTCATACAAAGTAGCAGTGGTACTTGGTATTGTCAGTCTGTTATCACCAGTGTTCGCCTATATTTTGCATGGATTTTCTTATCCGATGAATCGATGGACATTTATACTGGCATTGATTGTTGGAATGACAGTCACAGAAATCTATCCAGATCTATTTGTACTGACGAGGATCCAGAAAACAGGAATTCTTGCAGGAGCCGTTTTTTACATAGTATTCGCACTTTCCTTAGGCGATAATATGGTAAAAGGGAAATATGAATTAGCAATACTTGCAGCTACAGTACTTGCATTGTTTGTACTCAATGAGTGTAAAATGTTTGGACAGGAGAAATATAAACATTTCATTTTGTATGCAGTATTGATCTTAACAGCAGGAACTTCTTCATATGTACAGTATTCTCCAAAATATGGAGAAACAATCTCAAATTATGTAAAATCCGGGCAGGCATATGAGATGTTGTGTGGAAAAGAAATGCGGTTGATACAGCCAGATAAATATAAGATACAAAATGGTGTGTATCGTGCAGAATCTCTGGATAACAAGGTAACAAACTGGAGTTTAAATGCGCATATTCCGGGAATTACGAATTATTATAGTGTGACAGATAAGAATGTCTCAGAGACTATGCAGGAATTCGGATTAAAATCTTATCAGTATAAGTTCAAATTCCGCAAACTTGATATGAGACAAGGTCTGATGGATTTATATGGAGTTCGTTATGTAATCTGCACCAAAGAAACAGGAGCTAAATTATTATCAGATTATCGGTTGTTAAGATCAAAAGATGGGATGCAGTTGTATGAAAATAAAAATGTATTTCCATTTGGATATACTTATGATGGATATTTGTCATCACAAACATATAAAACTTTGAACCCAGCACAGAAAGAACAAGCATTGCTTCAAAGTGCGATTCTGGAAGACGACAGCAAGAGTGCGGATAAACTAAAGAAGATGACAATCCCAGAGAACGTAACAAGTCATGTTGTTGGAGAAAATTATCGCATTCATAGTGAAAAAGAAAAGGAAAAAATCATTCAGATTAAGATTCCAAAACAATATATCAAGGCGAATTCTTATATTTATCTGCAAGGAGTCAGTACAGAAGCATTGGATGGAAAAAGCAGCAGACATGTATTAGGAGTTGGGATGAACAAAAGTAACTTCCAGCTTCTTTATGGAGGTAAACAGGTTCATTTATTTAATGCAGAGAAGAATTCCAGTTACGATATTGGGAAAAGAAATTATTTGGTCAAGATGAGCAGAGATGCAGTGAAAGATCGGGAAGATACATTGACATTAAAATTTAAGTTGAAAAGTGATTATTATATTGATCGGATTTCGATTCTTACAGTGGATCAACAGACAGAGATAAAACAGATTCAAAAGAGAAAAAAAGCAGATCATCTGACCAATATTTCATATGATGGAGGAAATCATTTTTCAGGAGATATCAAGGCATCTCAAAATGAGATACTTTGTATACCAATAACATATCACAAAGGTTGGAAAGCATATGACAATGGAAAGCAAGTGAAGAGTGAGCAGGTCAATGGAATGTTTGAAGGAATCTATTTAAACAAAGGAGATCATCATATTACATTAAAATATGAAACCCCAGGCCTTAAGATTGGCGCAGTTGTGTCGTTATTTAGTTTGATCATATTATTTATCATAAGTAAAAAGAAGAAATTTCAGTAATTAAGAAAAGCTTTTATTTACCAAAAAGAAAGGTAAATGAAAGCTTTTTTCTATAAAAGAGGAAACGGAATGTACAAAAATAAAAAATGACCAATGTTCAATAAATTATTGACTTTTATCAAGGAAGTGCATATAATAACCAATGATTCAAAGAGGTATGACCTCTATATAAGTAATAAAAATGCAAGGAAGGAGCAGCTGTGATCATGTTAAAACGAGAATGGCAGAAAATTTCAAAGAACCCCTGGATGATTATCATTTTGATCGCGATCATTACGATTCCTGCAATTTATACATCTGTATTCCTTGGTTCTATGTGGGATCCATACGGAGATGCAGATCAATTACCAGTAGCGGTAGTCAATCACGATAAGAAGGTAAATTACGAGGGAAAAACATTACAAGTAGGAGATGATCTGGTAAAGAATCTAAAAGATTCAGGATCACTGGATTTTCATTTTGTAAGTGACAAGAAAGCAGAGGAAGGATTGAAGAGTGGAGAATACTATATGATCATTTCCATTCCAGAAAATTTCTCAAAGAATGCAACAACATTAATGGATAAGAATCCAAAACAGATGAAACTGACATACAAGACAAACCCAGGTACGAACTATGTAGCATCCAAGATGGATGATAGTGCCATGGCGAAGATTGAGAAGTCAGTCAGAGAAAAAGTAACAGAAACTTATGTAAAGACCGTATTTGACCAGATCAAGACAGCCGGAAGCGGTTTCCAGAAAGCAGCAGATGGATCTAAAAAGATCGAAAGCGGAGCGAAGAAGCTGAAAGCTGGAAATGATACGATCGAACAGAATTTAAAGAAATTAGCATCCAGCACATTAACATTCCAGAATGGAGCAAAATCACTTTCCGTAGGACTAAAAACATATACAGCAGGTGTAGCCAAAGTTGACAGTGGAGCAAAATCTTTAAAATCAGGAACAAAGACATTGAAAAATGGAGTTGCAGCTCTGCAGACAGGAGCAACTCAGTTATCCAATGGCTCTAAATCCTTAAAATTAGGAATCTCCCAGTACACAAACGGAGTCAGCACAGCACAGGCTGGAAGCAAACAGCTTGCAGCGAATAATAAAGCATTAAATGCAGGTGTTGAGAAATTATCCAGTGGAAGTAAGGATTTAAAAGATGGAACTGGAACATTATCAGCAGGCCTTAAAAATCTGTTGGGTCAGACAAAAGAAACATCCAATGGACTTGGAACTCAGTTAAAAGAAAATGAAGCGAAGAAAGATGGAATTATAAGCAAACGAAGCAATTTCGATACACAATTAGAAGCATTTAATACAAAATTAAATGAATTAAATCAAATGCTTTCTGCTGGATCAACCGCATCAGAGACATCAACACAGACAGCAAACAATGAAACAGCTAAGAAGGCAGCAAGCAGTGCAGCAAATGCAAAGTCAAGTGTATCTGATTTAAACAGCAAAGTAAGCGAGTTAAAGAATTCATCTGTACTTGATAAATTAAGCGAAGAAGATAAAAAAGCATTATTAGCTGAAATCGACGAGGTAGATAGCGCAGCATCTGATGTTGAAAATAATGTTGATGAAACATATACAAATGCACAGAAAGCGGCAGATACAAAAACAACAGCAAAAACACAGTCCGCAAGTAGTGAACAGCAACTTGCAACAGTGAAAGCATATGTTAGTTCTTTAGCAAAATCATCTAAGCAACTTGCAGAATCATCCCAGACACTTTCTGGATACGAAAAAGCGATGATGAATGGTCTGTATGAAGGCTTAAATGAAGTAAAAACAACATTAGACCGTCAGGGAACAACTCAGGATACAATGGGTATGATCCAGGCGTTGACTCAGTTATCAGAAGGTGCTACAAAAGTACAGACAGGAATGACAACCTTAGAATCTGGAATCAACGACAGTACAAGCGGATTAAAGATTGGAATTGCCAACTACACAGCAGGAGTTGAAAGCCTGAACACAGGACTTACAACATTAACAAACAATTCCAAAGCATTAAATAGCGGAGCAACTCAGCTGAATAGTGGAATTGGTCAGGTAAGCTCAAAACTTCCAACATTTAAGTCAGGAACAGCAAAACTTTACAAAGGAACAAAAACACTGAAATCAGGAACAGCAGCCTTAGTTGCTAACAACAATACATTAAACAGTGGAGCTGGACAGTTAGCATCTGGAGCTGGACAGATCGCAAGTGGATCAAGTCAGTTAGCAGCAGGATCTACAACTCTTGGAAATGGAATCGGAACACTTCAGAGTGGAAGTAAGACATTAAAAGATTCCTTACAAAAAGGAGCAGATCAGGTTAACAGCATTAAGGCAACCAAGAAGACAAATAAAATGTTTGCAGCACCAGTGAAAGCTAAGAATGTAGAATATTCACACGTTGATAACAATGGTCACGCAATGGCACCATATATGATGTCCGTTGGATTATTCGTAGCATGTATGGCATTTACCTTAATGTATCCTTTAATGGAGAAAAACGAAGAAGTCAAGAGTGGACTTCAGTGGTGGTTAAGCAAAGTCACAGTCATGGCAGCAGTATCCATTGCACAGGCAGTGATCATGGTTGCAGTTTTAATGGGAATCAATGGACTCGAACCACATTACGTAGGAAAGACATTTGGAATGGCCGTCTTGGCATCCATGGCATTTATGTCATTGATTTGCTTTGGTGAGATGTTATTAAACCGTGTCGGAAGTTACGTCATGTTAGTATTCATGGTTGTACAGTTAGGTGCAGCCGGAGGAACATATCCACTGGATATGGCACCACACTTCTACACAGTATTACACAAATATATGCCATTCAGCTATACAGTACACGCATTCCGTCACACACTATCTATGGATGGACAGATCGGACAGGATATTGCAGTATTTGTTGGAATCTTAGTTGTGTCAACATTAGCAACGATCATCTTCTACCGTTTCAGAATGAAGAAACAGGTTGGAGGGACATTGGAACCTAATGGAGCGCCACAGCATTAGATATAAAAATAATTAAATAAAAACTCTAATGAACAAAAGACTAGGACAGTCAGTTTTGGATTGTATAGATACATATCTTCCAAAACTGATTGTCCTAGTCTTTTTATTGTTGTTGTATGCATGAAAAATGTGTATAAAATGTGAATAAATACATTGAATAAAGATTAACACAGGAGTATAATTAAAAAAGTATAGTAATTGTAAATAAGGATAATAAGTTAACAGGGAGGTTTCACTTATGAAGAAGACTAAGATTCCACGGAAAAAAGTACGTGGAAAGAACATGAAGAGATTATTTGCTTGTTTGCTGAGTTTGTCAATGATACCGGCGAATGGGGTAGCGGTATTTGCAGCACAGGAGCAGGCAAAAACTGCGAGTACACAAAGTACAGAGGTAAAAACACAATCAGACAATGAAGAAACATCAAATGTGAAATTTGCACAAGATTCTTTGGTGTCTAAAATTGGTTGTTTTAAATATTATCGTTTTGAGGGGATTAATCAGGATGATATTAAGGATGTTAAATTCACTAGTAGCAATACAGATGTAATGGATATATATCATTATAAGGCAGTTATTAATGATGATAATATAAATGGCTATTATATTTATCCTAAAAAAATAGGGACTACAGAGATTACAGCTCATATTATCAAAACAGACGGGACAGAAATGACTTTAGCAAAAACAAAATTGACAGTTGAAGCTAATGATAAAGATATCGTTCCGATTACATCGCCTTCTCTTTTTGATGCGATTCGAAACACTTTAAATTTGCCATATGAGAGTATATGTATTACAAAAGAACAGATTAGAAAGTTAAAGAAATTAGATGCGCGATATTCAGGAGATGATCTGAATGGATTAGAATATGCAACAAACTGCAAAGAAATTGATTTTTCAAATAGTTATAATTTGAATGATATTTCAAAAGTAGCACAGCTTATTAATTTAAAGAAAATTAATTTATCGAATACATCAGTTAGAGAAATCAGTGCTTTAAAAGGATTAAAGAATCTTACATATGTGAATCTGAACAATACACAGGTAAACACAGAAGACAGATTCTCATTATTCAAAACAGATGATGTATCAATAGAAGCAGGAACAGAGGTAACAGATCTGTTAAATCCGAAAGGATTAGTTCAAACAGCTGATACGATCACATCCAGTGATCCATCTATTGTGAGTGTACAACAAGAAAAAGGTTCCGAGGGGAAAAGTGAATGGGTATTTAAAGCAGCGGAAGGAGCAGAAGGTAAAGAAGCTGTATTAACAATCCAGAATGGTACTCAGAAGAAAAAAATTAAAGTTAAAGTGACAGCAAAAGAGGGTGTAGTTCTTGATTTTGCAGAGAAATCAGTAGAAACCAATATTGGATGTTTTAAGAAAATTGCATTAAAAAATGTAGATTATGAGAAAGCAACAATTATATCTAGTGACAGCACAATTTTGAATATTGCAGAGCAAAGAGATTACTATGGAAATGGACAGTATCATATAAAATATCGTTTTGAACCAAAAAGTGAAGGATCAGTTACATTAACTGGATATTTTGAACAAGAAGATGGTACAAAGTATAAAAGTACTATGGATGTAACTGTGCATAAAGAAAAAAGTGATATTGTACCAATAAAAAGATATGAAGTACTGAGATCACTCGTAAACGATCATGATTCACAATATGAATTAACATGGGAAGAGCTTGAAGATAAAAAAGACTTGACTGTAGGATATGTTGATAATGAAGATATGAATTGGATATCCAAAGCAAAGAATTGTGAACGTTTAACTTTATATAATAATAATTTAACAGATATCAGTAAATTAAAAGAAATGATAACCCAATTGGATTATTTAAATATTAATAGTACAAGCATTAGTGATAGTGACAGATTAAAATTAATGAGAGAAGATGCAATTTCTGTTCCTGAAGGTTCTTCAACAGAAAAAACAATATTACCAAATGGACTGCTGAAATCTGATGATACAGTAGAAATAGAAGACACATCAATTGCAGAAGTTGAGGTGAAAGAGAACTACAGTTATTCATACTATAATTATGCCGTTATAAAAGCAAAAAATGGACAAGTAGGTAAGAGTACTGTATTAAAGATAACAAGCAGCAAAGGTGCAACAAAAGAAATACCTGTTAATATCACAAAGAAAGCAGAAAATGCACCCGGATTTGCAAATGAAACAATGCAAGGATATATTGGAAAATTCAGTGAAATTGCATTAAAAAATATGGATGGAGTAAAGATTGTTTCAGCGCCAGTTTCCGATGATGAAGATATTGTAAAGGTTCGATCAGAAGAAACATATGATCCTGAAACAGAAGAATCAATTAAACATTATTATCTGGAGCCCAAATCAGAAGGAACAGCAAAACTGGAAGTGCAATGTAAGATCAATGGTGTAATTTATACAGATACCATGACAGTAAACATTACAACAGATGATAAGATTGTTCCAGTTAAAAGTTATGAATTGTTCAAGGCAATGGTCAGTGGAATGGACGATGATTCTTATGATCAGGATTATATTTCAAAATCTGACGCTACAAAAATACATGATATTTATGCATATAATTTAGATATTGAAGATCTTTCAGGAATAGAATATGCAACAGAATGTGAACGATTAGAATTGCCACATGCAAGTAAATTGAAAGATATCAGCCAACTGAAATCATTGACAAAATTAAAGGAAATAGATTTGTCAGGATCATCAGTCAAAGATATTTCTGTACTCAAAAATATAAAAGATCAGTTGGAACGATTAGATTTAACTTCAAGTAAAGTGTCTGCATCTGATCGCTTCGATATGATAAAAAATGATCAAGCAATCACAGTGGAGGCAGGAACAAAGAAAACAGTAGAAATAAAACCGGTGGGAATTATTGTAAAGAATGATCAGTGTACTGTTGATGAAGGAAGTGGTTTGACGATTACAAACCAAAATGGAACATTAACAATTGACGCTGAAAAAGCTAAAATAGGAGAAACTGCGAATTTAACAATTACGAATAAAGATGCAGGAGAAAAGAGTGTTACAATTCCAATTAGGGTAACGAGAAATAAGAAAAAAATTCCATGCTTTAAAAACAAATCGCAGAATGCAGAGATTGGAAGTTTTGATGAAGTTGAATTAAATAATGCATCAAAAATGGGGATGAGCTTTAAATCAAGTAATTCAGATATCGTAGATGTAGAATATGCATATTTAGGAGATGCTAATTACAGATTGGTGCCTAAAAATGAAGGAGAGGCAACGATCACAGCTACTTTCAAAAATAGTGAAGGAACTGTCTATACAGATACTATGACAGTAAAAGTCAGTGAATCAAAAGATATTGTTCCACTAAAATCGCTAGATACATATGAGAAATTGTGCCAGGCAAATAAATTGAATGAAGATTTTAGAATCACGCAAGAAGAAGCAAAGAAAGTAACAAAAGTTATAATCAACTCGGAAGGAAGTAGCATCAAAAAAGATCAGCTTTCAGGAATCGATCAATTCAAAAATTGTGAAAAATTTAGTATAAATTGCTTTAGTGTAGATTACGAGTATATAAAATCAATATTACCTGAATTTACTAAATTAAAATCATTATATTTAGATGGTATTTCTATAACTCAGGAGGAATTTAATAATTTGTTTTCTAATGAAAATATACTCAATAACCTTGAAGAATTATATTTACAAATTCGAAATGAAGGAGAGGATATTTCTGATTTTAGAGCATTAGGTAAATTAAAAAATCTAAAAGTATTGAATGTACCATCTGCACGGATTGATAATCTGGATGAAATAAAGAATTTGACGAAATTAGAGACATTAAATTTAAACTATGCGTCATTAGATAGTTTGGATGGAATTGAAAATCTGACACAATTAAAGAGTTTGTTACTAACTAGAGCAGATCAGATTACTGATTTTTCACCAATAGGAAAGCTGAAAAATCTTGAGGAGCTTGATTTGGCAGGAACAAATATCAAGGATGTAACGGATATTAAAAACCTTGAAAAATTGGCGCAGATTAATCTTGCAGATACAAAGGTTAGTGCAGAAGATCGTTTGAGCCTGATCAGAACAAAAGGAATTGTGCTGGAAGAAGGTGAGAAAATAGTTACGAATAGATATACAACGAAAGGATTTCTTGCTCCAAATGGAATAATCGATGACAGTGATGATGTAATATTAGACAAAGAGGATCAAGGAATCACATGTGAGCAGGAAGAGGGAGACTGGGTCACATTAGAAGCAAAACAGGGCTCTAAAGGAGCTACAGCTAATTTAATTATCAAGCATAAAGGAGTAACATATAAAACGATTCCAGTAAGGGTTATTGGAGCAGATGAGGCAACACCAGACTTCGCGAAAAGTAATGATACAGTGTCTATAGGATGTTTTAAAGAGATCCCACTTAAGAATTTAGGAAATCTGTCAATACAGGATATAAATGATAATAATTTTGCAGTAGTTCCAATGAATGATGAAGATGAAGATATTATTGGTACAGAATATATAAATGGAACTTATCGTTATATTCCCAAAAAAGCAGGAGACGCAAAGTTAAAATTAATATTTACGACGGAAACAGGAAAGACATACACAAAACAGTTAAATGTTACTGTCACAGAGGCACCAGAAAACATCGTTCCGATTACGAGATATGATATTTTTGAGTCTTTATTAGATGCAAATGGAAATAGTGCGGATGTAAATAAGGATTACATGATTGATACAACGGAAATGAATCATGTAAAAAGGATTCAGGCTGATTATAAGGAAATAGAAAATAGTGATCTTGAATATCTCAAAAAAGCAATAAATTGCGAAAAGATGGATATTTCTGATAATAAAGATATCACTGATCTGTCATTTGTTAAGAATATGCCATATCTAAAAGAATTAAATCTGGAAAATGATGAAAAAATTGAAGACTTTTCTGCATTGATCGATAAAAAAGCACAGTTTGATAAAGTAATCTTACCAGAGCAGATATCAGACAAAGATCGTATGAGCCTGATCAGCACAGATGAAGTATCTATGGATGAGGGAGATGTAAAGACGAAAGCTGTCAGACCATATGGAATCATTAAAGATACTGATAAAGTCAGTGTTGGAGATGACAGCATTGTGGAAGCAAAAATCAAGGCAGAAAGTGGAGAAGATGTGCCAGACGATGAAGATTTATTGTTATCATATATCGAATTAAAAGCTAAAAAAGCAGGCACAACAACACTTACGATTCAGATGGGTTCTGAAACAAAGACAATTCAGATCAATGTTAAGAAACAAGATGAAGAGAAGAAAGTTGCATTTGCAGATGTATCGAAAGAAACAAAGCTTGGAACATTTAAAAATTACAAATTTGTTAATGTGAACAGCGAAGATATTCAATCAGTTACATTTAATTATGGAACAAAAGATCAGAATATTTTAAGTATGGTTCAGAATGCAGATGGAACGTATACACCGGTAGCAAAGAATAAAGGTACAGTTTCAGTAGGTGCTGAAATCAAACTGAAAAATGGTGATGTGAAAGAAATTGCACAAACACAATTTAAAGTAAGTGATGCAGACGGTAATACAGTGATTATCAAAGATTATGATCTGTATAAAGGTATGAAGAACAATGGAAAATCTGCAGATACAAATGGAGATGGAAGAATCTCAGAAAACGAAATCAAAAATGTAGATGAGATCATTGTAAAGAACAGTGAGACACTTTCAGATTTAACAGGAGTTGAAAAAGCTGAAAACTGTAAAAAAGTTGAATTTAGCAATGATGCACAGTTAAAAGATATTAGTGCATTGAAAGAACTTAAGAATCTGACAAATGTTATATTACTTAATACATCAGTCAAAGAAAGTGATCAATTAGCATTATTAAGACTTAATGATGTATCAGTGACAACAGGAGAAAGCAAAACACAGGATATTATGCCAAGTGGATTGCTTGATAAAGATACCAAAGTTGAGGTTGAGAATTCTAAGATTGCTTCTGCGAAAATAGAGAATGGTAAGTTAGAAGTCACAGGAAATGCTGTTGGAACAACAACTGTATCTATTTATAATACAGATAAAAAAGCAGCAAAAGTGATCACCGTTTCTGTAACTGCAAAGGCAACAGAAGCACCAGCAGAGCCAACAAAGCCTGAGAATCCAAAACCAGAAGCACCAAAACCAACCCCAACACAGCCAACAACAGCTGCACCACAAAAAGTTGCCAAGATCACAGTCACCGCACCATCCAACAAACTTTCTGCAGGAAAGAAAGTAAAATTAACAGCCAATATTTCAAACAATGCAAGCAACAAAAATATTAAATGGACAACAAGCAACAAGAAATATGCAACGGTTGATAAAAATGGTGTCATAAAATTCAACAAAAAGGCAGCCGGAAGAACAGTTACGATCACGGCATATGCAACAGACGGAAGTGGAAAGAAAGCGACGTTCAAGATCAAGATCATGAAAGGAACCGTAAAGAAGATCAAGATCACAGGAAAGAAAACGGTCAAAGCAGGAAAGACACTAAGTCTGAAAGCCAAAGTAACCGCATCCAAAGGAGCCAACAAGAAACTGAAATGGACTAGCAGCAATACAAAATACGCAACAGTATCCGGATCAGGAAAAGTCAAAGCACTAAAAGCTGGTAAAAAGAAATCAGTGAAGATCACAGCAATGGCAACCGACGGAAGCGGAAAGAAAGCAACTGTAACGATTAAAATTAAATAATCCCCAAAATGCGCTAAAAGAGTGATCAAATCGATCACTCTTTTATGCATTCTACACGAAAAAGTGTTATAATAAACAAAGCAATATGCAGATTCAAACATGAAGAAAAGGAGGACGAATTTCATGCAAAAAGGATGGAAAGTATTCAGACACTTAAATGGAAAGAGCAGAAAGAAACTGTTAGCATGTCTGCTCAGTATATCCATGATACCGGTCAACGGATTTACGGTAATGGCGGCAACAGCAGATCAGGGGAATCAGGCAGCGGTGATACAGGAAGGTACAACCACACCAACAGTTACAAGTGGGATTTCATTTGCAGCAGAATCCCAGAATGTAACAGTAGGAAATTTCAAGTATTATGAATTCCAGGGAACGCAGGCAAAAGATTTCGATAAAGTCAACTTCAATATTTCTGATGAAAAAGCATTAAAGATTGAACAAAAGACTTTCAAACAAGCAGATGGAACAGAAGTTGTGAAGTATATGCCAATCGCATTAAAAGACAGCGGAAAAGTTACTGTAATAGCAACATTTGAAAAGAATAAAAAGCCATTAGATGGAGTAAGTGCTCAGCTTGAATTTAATTTAAGCAAAGATGATAATGTTATTCCATTTACCTCACAAACAATGTATCAGGTATTTAGTGGAAAGGAAGAAGGTGAACTTACTAAAGCAGACTTAGCAGCGAAGACAGAGATCAATCTTTCTGACAAAGGTCTGACAGATACAGAAGTAGCATATCTTCAGTATGCAACTGGTTGTGAAAAATTAGATTTAAGCAAGAATACAAATGTAAGTAAGATTGATGCATTAAAATCTATGACGAATCTAAAGGAAATCAATCTGGAAGGTACAAAGGTTTCCACAGCAGACAGAATTGCGTTGATCAAGAAAGATCCGATCACAGTAGAAAAAGGAGCCAAAACAAATGATCCTATCCTTCCAAAAGGAATTTTAAAAGGATGCAAAGATGTTAAGTATTCTGAGGAAGTAGCAGCAGGAACAACAGCAAAATTAAAATCAATCCAGGTTCAGTCAGATGGATCCATAAGTCTGGAAGCAGTGGATACAGCAGAAGCAGGAACGACGAATTTAAAAGTTGAGAGTACAACAACACCAACAGTATCTGCAACGATTCCAGTAAATGTGACAGCCAAAAGTGCAACAACACCAGAGTTTGATAAAAATGATCCAAATGTAAGTGTAGGAGCATTTAAGAAACAGATCAAGTTAAATAATCTGGAAAAAGATGATGTAGTAACGATCACATCAAAAGATACAAAGATCTTAAATATCCGCACAGAAACAGCACAGGATGGAACAAAGACATACTATCTGGAACCAAAAGCAGCAGGAAAAGCAACGGTAGAAGCGGTAGTAGTAAGAGCAGGAAAGACATATACAGCAACGATTGAGATTCAGGTAGCAGCCGTAGGAAAAGATATCATTCCATTGACAAGCTACAAAGTATACGATGCATTAGAGGCAGATGCAAATAATGATGGAATGATCTCAACAGAAGAGATCAAAAATGTAAAATCTATAAATTTAGAAAATAAAGATCTGACGAATGCAGATTTAGCAGGTTTATCCGAAGCAGTTAATTGCACAAAGATCGACCTCGAAAACAACAAAAACATCACAGACATCAGTTTCATAAAGAATTTAAAACAGTTAAAGACACTCTATTTAAGAGGAACAGATGTGACAGATTTTACAGCATTAAATGACCTAAAAGCACAGTTAGAATCATTATATTTGCCAACAACAGCAAGCACAGCGACAAGAATGTCATTCTTAAGCGACAGCCTGTATCTAAAAGAAGGACAGGAATTAACAATACAGCAGTTTACAAAAGGTGTATTCGTAGATAGTAAAGAAGTATGTACGATTACATCCTCTTCAAATGCAGTAACTGTTGGCGATAAGATCAAAGCCGGAACAAAAGGTCAGATGGCAACACTGACATTAAAAGCTGGAACAACAACAAAAACGATCAAAGTTTACACAACAGACGAAACAGGTAAGATTCCTACACAGGCGGTTGTATTAAACAAAACATTTGTAACATTAAATCCAGGCAAGACAGAACAGCTGAAGATTACATATTTACCTGATTATGCAACAGCTTCAATCGGAACAGTAAAATGGACATCTTCCAACGAAGCGGTTGTAACAGTTGATGCAGCAGGTAAATTAACAGCTAAGGCTGCAGGAAAAGCAATTATTACGGCAATAACATCTGACGGAAATGTAATGTACTGCATCGTAACAGTAGAAAATATCAAAGTCAGCAAGATCACGATCACAACAACAACATCTAACAAGATCGCAACTGGTAAGAAAGTAACATTAAAGGCGGCCGTAACACCATCCAACGCATACAATAAAGGTGTTACATGGAAATCAAGCAATACTAAAGTTGCAACAGTCAGCAGCAGCGGTGTCGTTACAACGAAGAAGAAAATGGGTGGAAAAACAGTAACGATCACAGCGACAGCCAAAGACGGAAGTGGTAAGAAAGCGTCATATAAGATCTATATCAAGAAAGGTATCGTAAAGAAAGTCTACATTTCCGGAGTTAAATCAGTAAAAGCTGGTAAGAAGTTATATCTGAAAGGAAAAACAAGCGCATCTTCAGGGGCAAATAGAACTTTAAAATGGTCAAGCAGCAATACAAAATATGCAAAAGTTTCTTCCAAAGGAACTGTAACAACATACAAAGCTGGAAAGAAAAAATCCGTGAAGATCACAGCAAGAGCAGTGGATGGAAGCGGAAAGAGCAAGACGGTTACAATTAAAATTAAATAGTAAAGTAATCTCTGATATTTATTGAAAGAAAAAGCAGTTAGAAATCAAAATTTAAGATTTCTAGCTGCTTTTCTTCTAAATTGCAAAAGTAGTAACAAAAACTTGCAATACCCCTCTTATATTAAATCAAATGATAATGTTTAAATGCATGATAAATCCCATCATCATTTACAGAATCTGTAACATATTCCGCAATTTCTTTTAACTCATCACAGGCATTTCCCATAGCAATTCCATGGCCAGCAGCTTTAAACATGGAGATATCGTTATTACTATCTCCAAATGCGTAGCAGTCATCTGTAGAGATATTGAGATGATCAGCGACATATGTAAGACCAGTTCCTTTATCATGATCTTTTAATAAAATCTCATACTGGGTATCATCAATTCGAATATAATCCATGGCATCAGAAATACTGTCAAGAGCATCTACAAAACCAGAAGTATTGCTCCCAGGGCCTGTAAATACAATGGCTTTATCAGGATTTTCAACATGATCCCATGTAAACTCATGCGCCATATAAGGAGCAAGGTCAAAAGCAGTGATCATAAATCCATAATGTGGATGAAAGTCAACGTTATGATCGCGGAAATAAGAACATTTTTCTCCTTCAAAGGTTCCATAGATATTGTTTTCTTCGCAAATCCGTTTGATCTGTTCGACCACTGTTTCAGGAACTGTTTTGTGATAGATCGTTTCGCCATCAAGAAGGATGTGAACTCCGTTAGAACAAAGATAACCGTCGCAGCCAATATCGAGAATCTCTTTTTCAAAATAAACAAGAGGTCGTCCAGTGTTGATCAGAACTTTATGACCATTTTCTTGTGCTTCATGGACTGCTTTGATCGTAGATTCTGGAACCAGACGCTGTTCTTTACTGTATAAAGTCGCATCGACATCCAGAAAGATTAGTTTGTTGTTTTCACTCATATTATCATTCCCCATCTAAATATTTATAAAAATTAAGAGCCGGATACAAATGAAGATTGATGGTCCGGCTCTGTGCTGTAAGGATATAGTTGACTATTCTTCCACAGTTACAGTCTTCATAATTTGTGGTTCTAATGGTTTATCGGAATAATCTGTTGCAACTTCAGCGATCTTATTTACAATATCCATTCCTTCGATGATCTTACCAAATGCTGCGTACTGTCCATCTAAATGTGGAGCAGCTTTGTGCATGATAAAGAACTGTGATCCGGCAGAATCAGGCATCATAGAACGAGCCATGGATAAAACACCAGGAGTGTGTTTTAAGTTGTTGATCACACCGTTCTGGCTGAACTCTCCTTTGATCGTATGTCCAGGACCACCTGTTCCTGTACCTAATGGGCATCCACCCTGGATCATAAATCCGTTGATGATACGATGGAAAGTTAAACCATCATAGAAACCGTCTTTTACAAGATTTACAAAGTTCTCAACAGTGATCGGAGCGATCTCCGGATATAATTCTGCTTTCATTACATCACCATTTTCCATAGTGATCGTTACAATTGGATTTGCCATAATATGAAATTCCTTTCTATATTTTATAATCTTTTGCCGTTTACGGCTATGCTTTGATTATAATGGAAATACTAAAAAAAGTACAGCAGTTTGACCAGAAGAGTTACAATCCCAAATATGCATATTTTTACACAAAAATTACAAAAAAGTTAAGAATATGAACAAAATTTAATGAAAAAGCTTTTATTTCTACAAAATGCGAGTATAATAGCATAGGAACACAGTATGATTTTAAAATCATACGATAATAAAAATTTGGGAGGACATCATGGATTTATATTTAGATTTTGATCATAATTCCAGAAGGCGCAGAAGGGGGCGCAGACGTGGAAGAAGAAATCGTTCCAAAGCTCCATTTGTCATTGGAGTCATCATTTTACTAGTGATCATTGTGGCAGGAGGTATATTTGCTGGAAGAAAATATATGGCTTACAGGCAGCAGAAAGCAGAAGAGGCCAGAAAACTTGCAGAGGCAAGAAGAGTCGTCACAGTCATGATCCCGGAAGGATATTCCATTGATATGATAGCAAAACGACTAGAGAAACAGGGAGTCTTTAAAGCAGATGAATTTATAAAGGCTGCGAAGAATACAAATCAGTATAAAAACGATTTTATTAAAGACATTGACCCAAAGAAGGGAACAAAGTACAAATTAGAAGGTTATCTGTATCCGGATACTTATAAGATTTACAAAAGTTCCAAACCAGAAGATCTGATCCAGAAGATGCTTGATAATTTCGATAAGAAATATTCAGCACTTGCGAAATCTTATAAAGGAAAGCGTTCTATGGCAGAGATCATGACGATCGCATCAATGATCGAACGTGAAGCAAGCAATATGTCAGAACGTCCGATGATCGCAGGAGTCATTGAGAATCGCCTTGCAGCGAAAATGAGACTTCAGATCGATCCGACCGTTTTGTATACCACAACAAATGGATTATATAATGCGAAGAAAGTTTATTATAAAGATCTGAAAGTGAAAACGGTGTATAATACTTACGTTATGAAAGGGTTGCCAGCAGGACCGATCTGTAATCCGTCAGACACGGCGATCAAGGCTGCGATGCATCCAAAGAAACATGATTACCTATATTATAGAACTGACGGAAGCAAAAAAGGAACCCATGTTTTCACAAAAACATTCGATGAACATAAGAATGCGAAAAGCACAAGCACAAAAGATAAAAATAGTACAAATAGCACAAATACAACGAATTCAAAATCTTGAGTATTTTACTAAGGATTCAAAAAGATTGTTATTTTTTTGGCGTACAAAAAAAAATACCTAAAAATACATAAAAATCTCTTTAAAAACTTGTGCAAATAATGTAGAATAAAGCTGTATACAAAAGTTATATGTATACAGCTTTGTTTATGTTTTAAGCAACTTGTGAAAGTTGTAGTGATATTTTCTACGCCCATATGCTAGGTGGACGTAGAGATTAACAATGTGTGAATGTATTCACACGAGATTTTTTAGGAGGAAGAGAACATGGCAAGAAAAATGAAAACCATGGATGGTAACACAGCCGCTGCACACGTATCATATGCTTTTACAGAAGCTGCAGCAATTTATCCTATTACACCATCCTCACCAATGGCAGAGTCAACTGACCAGTGGGCAACACAGGGAAAGAAAAATATTTTCGGACATCCTGTAAAATTAGTTGAAATGCAGTCTGAAGGAGGAGCAGCAGGAACTGTACATGGTTCTTTAGCAGCTGGTGCATTAACAACTACTTATACAGCATCTCAGGGTCTGTTATTAATGATCCCTAACATGTATAAGATCGCTGGTGAACAGATGCCTTGCGTATTTGATGTATCTGCTCGTGCACTTGCATCTCACGCACTGAACATCTTTGGTGACCACTCTGACGTTTATGCATGTCGTCAGACAGGTTTCGCAATGCTTTGCAGCTCTAGTGTTCAGGAAGTTATGGACTTAGGAGCAGTAGCTCATTTAGCAACAATTAAAGGACGTGTTCCTGTATTACATTTCTTCGATGGATTTAGAACATCTCATGAAATTCAGAAAATCGAAATGTGGGATTATGATGATCTTGCAGATATGGTTGATTATGAAGCAATCGACAAATTCAGAGCTGAGTGCTTAAACCCAGAACATCCAGTTCTTCGTGGATCAGCTCAGAACCCAGACATCTTCTTCCAGGCAAGAGAAGCAGCTAACTCAACATATAATGCTTTCCCTGCAATCGTTGAAGATTACATGAATCAGGTTAACGCTAAGATCGGAACAGATTATAAATTATTCAACTACTATGGAGCTGAAGACGCTGAGAGCGTAATCATCGCTATGGGATCTGTTTGTGAAACAATCGACGAAACAATCGATTACTTAATGAAACAGGGTAAAAAAGTAGGTGTTGTTAAAGTTCGTCTTTACAGACCATTCGTTGCTGAGAAATTAGTAGAAGCAATCCCTGATACAGCAAAAGTTATCAACGTATTAGACAGATCTAAAGAGCCTGGAGCAAGAGAACCATTATACCTTGATGTTGTTAACGCATTAAGAGGAACAAAATTCGAAAGCTGCACAATCAATGGTGGACGTTATGGATTAGGTTCTAAAGATACTACACCAGCTGATATCATCGCTACATTCGAAAACGTTGATAAAAACGAATTCACATTATCTATCGTGGATGATGTTACAAACTTATCTCTTGAAAGAGGAGAAACTCCAGTTACAGCTCCAGACAGCATCGTAGCTTGTAAATTCTGGGGACTTGGAGCCGACGGTACTGTTGGTGCTAACAAGAACTCTATCAAGATCATTGGTGACCATACAGACAAATATGCTCAGGCATACTTTGATTATGATTCTAAGAAATCCGGTGGTGTTACAATGTCCCACTTACGTTTCGGAGATGACCCAATCAAATCAACATACCTGATCAACAAAGCTGACTTTGTTGCTTGCCATTGTGCACCATATTTAACAAAATATAACATGGTTCAGGACTTAAAAGACGGTGGAACATTCCTGTTAAACTGCAGCTGGACTCCAGAAGAAGTTGGAGAACATCTTCCAGGACAGGTAAAAGCTTACTTAGCTAAACACAACATTAAGTTCTACATCATCGATGGTATCAAGATCGGTAAAGAAATCGGACTTGGTGGACGTATCAATACTGTATTACAGTCTGCATTCTTCAAATTATCAGGAATCATCCCTGAAGAAGATGCTATCAAATATATGAAAGACGCTGCAACAGCTTCTTACAGCAAGAAGGGTGAAGCTATCGTTAAGATGAACCACGATGCTATCGATGCTGGTGCAAAAGCTATCGTTGAAGTACCAGTTCCAGCTGAATGGGCTGACGCTGAAACAGAAAGCTTATTCGTTGAAGCTAAGGGAGATAACAAACCTCTTGTTGATTACATCAACAACGTACAGAACTACGTTAACGGACAGGAAGGTAACGCTCTTAAAGTTAGCGATTTAGTACCTTACGTAGATGGACATATGCCTTTAGGTGCGTCTGCATATGAAAAACGTGGAGTAGCAGTAGACGTTCCTTCTTGGAATCCAGATAACTGTATCCAGTGTAACTTCTGTGCTTATGTATGTCCTCATGCAACAATCCGTCCAGTAGCTATGACAGAAGAAGAAGCTAAAGCAGCTCCAGCAGCTACTAAGACAGCTGATATGACTGGAATGCCAGGATACAAATTCGCTATGACAGTTACAGTTCTTGACTGTTTAGGATGCGGATCTTGTGTAAACATCTGTCCAGGTAAGAAGGGTGAAAAAGCTCTTACAATGCAGGGATTAGATTCTCAGAGAGATCAGCAGGAAGTTTATGACTATGGTCAGAAATTACCAGCAAAAGAAGAAGTACTTGCTAAATTCAAAGCTGATTCCGTTAAAGGAAGCCAGTTCAGACAGCCAATGCTTGAGTTCTCAGGAGCATGTGCTGGTTGTGGTGAAACACCTTATGCTAAACTGATCACTCAGTTATTCGGTGACAGAATGTACATCGCAAACGCAACAGGATGTTCTTCTATCTGGGGTGGATCTGCACCTGCTACACCATACACAACAAACGCTAAAGGACAGGGACCAGCTTGGGCTAACTCACTGTTCGAAGATAACGCAGAGTTTGGTTTAGGTATGTTCACAGGACAGAACACATTAAGAGAACAGACAAAAGAAAAAGTTGTTGCATTAGCTGAATCTACAGATAACGCAGATGTTAAAGCAGCAGCAGCTGAATACTTAGACACATATACAGACGGAAGCAAGAACGGAGCAGCTACAGATAAATTAGTTGCAGCATTAGACGGATGTGACTGCGATACATGCAAAGACATCGTTAAGAACAAAGACTTCCTCGCTAAGAAATCTCAGTGGATCTTCGGTGGTGACGGATGGGCATACGACATCGGATTCGGTGGTGTTGACCATGTATTAGCATCTGGAGAAGACGTAAACGTATTCGTATTCGATACAGAAGTTTACTCTAACACAGGTGGACAGGCATCTAAATCTACTAACTTAGGTGCAATCGCTCAGTTCCAGGCAGCTGGTAAAGGAACTAAGAAGAAAGACCTTGCAGCAATCGCAATGAGCTACGGATATGTATGTTGCACAGATCGCTATGGGTGCTGATTACAACCAGACAGTTAAAGCAATCGCAGAAGCTGAAGCTTATCCAGGACCATCATTAGTTATTGGATACGCTCCATGTATCAACCACGGTATCAAGGGTGGAATGAAGATTGCTCAGACAGAAGAAAAGAAAGCTGTTACTTCTGGATACTGGAATCTGTTCAGATTCAACCCAACATTAGCTGCTGAAGGAAAGAATCCATTCCACTTAGATTCTAAAGCTCCTACAACAGAATACGAAGACTTCATCATGGGAGAAGTTCGTTACAATGCATTATCTCGTCAGAACCCTGAAAGAGCTAAAGCACTGTTCGCAGAAGCTAAAGCAAACGCAGAAGCTAAATACAACAGATTAAAAGAAATGTCTGATAAATAGGCATTACCTATTGTTTAGATGATCTTAATCTAATAAATCAAAATCCCCTTTGTGAGCAATCACAGAGGGGATTTTTTATGCATAAAAATAAGGGGTTGTCGCTTTAACGATTAATAAATCGTGAAGCTCTAAGGATTATGTGACGATGTGCAGTGTCTTTGACAATGAGGAAGTTGGAAGCGGTACAAAACAGGGGGCAGGATCAACCTTTGGAGCAGATGTATTAAAATACAATGTTGCTCAGAAATATACGACAGACGCAAGATCGGCAGCGCCGGAAAAGGCAGCCTACATCTATGCGGGGCAGATCAGAGATGAACTGGGAAGCCGTTTGGATTTACTGGAGAAAAATGCATACCGCTTCTGCTATATCAATGATTTCCCAATGAGCGGAACTGCACAGGATTTAATGTACGGAGCCCCAAGCGAGATTACAGAACAGCAATTAAGAGAAGTACACATAAAAGTACGTGATTAAGAGGTTCTTTGAAAATTTTTTATATGAGACAAAGATCGTCTAGTGTTAACTGTTTTTTGTTGACATAGGATTGTATTCTGTACTCAGGTAGTCAGAATATGTTGGAAGTTCCCAATTGGATGCAGTAGGCTATTTAGAAAAATTGACTGAAATTATCAAAAGCAATGATAATTGTGATGTTACCGTAGCAAGGATGAAGGCATCATGTTGCTACGGTATCGGAAATGCTGTGAATACAGTTTCGTAACATAGCAGTAATATTAGAAAGATTACGATGATTTTTCAATTGCAGCTAATTCCAAAATGATTTTCATGACGCTGGAATGACTGATTCCGAATTGGTCTACTCCAGCGTTTATCATTTCTCGTACCATTTCTGCATTGCGGATTCCAGATGCGGCCTTTCTATTCGTTATATATTTTTCGGTTATATGTACTTTTAATTCCTATCTCTTCTCTATATTTTGCGACAGTACGTCTGGAAATTTTGATTCCTTTTTGTTTTAATAAATTTGATAATGTCGAATCACTGTAGGGTTTGTTAGGGTTTTCAGAAGCGATTATAGCCTTCAATTGTTTTTTTACGGTAATTGGGCTGTTGTTATCCTTTTTTCCAGCAGAAGATGTGAATAAATCTTTCAAATAAACCACTCCAAAAGGGTATTGGAGATATTTATTTTTGATTCCACGGCTGATGGTGGATGTGTGCATCGAAATATCAGAAGCGATATCGGCAAGTGTCATAGGTTTTAATGTGCTATTTCCAGTAAAATAGTCTTTTTGGCGCTCTAAAACAGCAGATGTAATTTTTAAGATTGTTTCTCGGCGTTGTTCAATACTATGCATAATCAATTGCACACGATTGTATTTTTTACGGAAATATTCTTTTAAATCCGGACTCTGCGAAGTATGCATCATATTTAAATAATAGTCACAGAGGGAATAATTTCCAATCCACTGATCGTTTAATCTAATAATCCAACTGCTGTCTTGATAATCTATAAGAATATCTGGCACAATATAATCTGTGGAATTAGTAAGAAATCCAGAGATTGGGCGTGGATTTAATTCTCTGATTTTTGCAATACATTTTCGGACATCCTGTGTAGACATAGAAAGTTTTTGTGTGATAGTATTAATTTTTCCAGCAGCAATGTCATCCAGATGATAACGGATGATTTGATTGAGTTCCGGTGTCAGTTCCTGCCTTGCTTCTAACTGACGTAAAAGACAGTGTGGAAGATCTTTTGAAAAAATCCCTAATGGTTCCAAAGAGGATAGTATGTCCAAGCAGTATTTTACAGTAGATATATCAATACCAAACCATTGACTGAAATCCTTTAACGACAATTTAAAATAACCACAGTCATCTAGACAGTCAATCATGGTCTGCATTGCTGTCCACTGTAAATCTGAAAAATTTCTTTGGTTTAACTGATCCAGAAGGAATTCTTTGATTCCATTCTCCGAAAAGTCAGGGATTTCTTTGTAAATATCCTCGTCTTCTTTAGCGGAGGAATAGGAAACATATTGATTCCATGAAGGAAGATTTGAATTTTCATTATAATCTAGCAAAGGATTTTCAATATATTCATTTTGAAGGAAGTTATTTAACTCAAAATTATCCAAAGACAGTATTTTTAAAGACTGTAGTTGTGTTTGAGATAATGTTTGGGTTTGCACTAAAGTAGTTTTAGGGCTGAAATTCATTTCATCACACTCCAAATCTTACTAAAAGTTTTCTTCTGTAATAGAACATTGTATTAAAGGATTACAGTATTGCAATTGTTCTTTGGCATTTTGTATTGCATTTTCAATCATTTGAACTGTGTTTTCCGATTCAAGATTCATAATTAGTTCAAAAAGTAAGGGAAGATTTACTCCAGCAATCAGGTGAATATTTGATTTTGAAAGATATTTCATAAATTCATTATTGACGCTTCCGCCGAAAATATCTGTTGTTACAATTAATTCTTCGTCATCACATAACGCATCAATAATTTCTTTGATAGGAGTTTCTACCTCTGTCATGTCATTGGTATATGCACATAAAGTAGAAACAGAATTTTGTTCTCCAGTTACAAGTTCCATAGCATTTTTGATTCCATCAGCAAATACACTGTGTGTTGCAATTAAAAGTTTTTTCTTCATTTTTTATACACCTCGTTATTAAAAATAGTTCAATTTAAATGATATTTTTTTATAAAGCAAGAATGATGCCAAGTGTTAGTGTGAAAATTTAGAGGGTTGCAGATGAAAAGTATTGTATATATAATAATAATACAAAAATGAGAAAAGGAGAGAGAAAGTTGCTGAAAGATTCCATTATTCAATATGTAAAAGAAAATACAGCAAAAATTAGCTTGGAAGAATTAGATACTGTGCTGACAGCGGAAGCAATTGCCGGATATTTTCAAGTAAAAAGAAATACAGTCAGCTATTATCTGAATCAAGAAATTGGAAAAACATTTTTTAAAATTAATACAAGACCGGTTCGCTTTCTAGATAAAAAAGTATTTGAAAAAAATTTTTTTACAGTGTCAAAGGATGTTTATGCTAGTGTGAATGACCTCTTAGATGAAAATAAGCGGAAAAATGGCATCCAAAAGGAAGAAAAACAGGAAATAAATTTTGTAGAAGAACAGGATGTTTTTCAAAATCTGATTGGTTCTAATGGAAGTTTAAAAAAACCAATTGAACAGATGAAAACTTCTATTTTTTATCCCAATACCAGTCTTCCAGTGTTTCTTCACGGGCCGACCGGATCAGGGAAAAGTTTTATGGCAAGAAAAATTTATGAATTTGCAGTGCAAGAAGGAATTCTTAAGCCGGATGCTCCTTTTATAATTATGAACTGTGCTCAGTACGTAAATAATATTGAATTATTGTCCAGTAATTTGTTCGGGTACGTTAAGGGAGCTTTTACTGGAGCTTATGCAACAACCAAGGGATTGTTGGAGGCAGCAGACGGTGGAATGTTATTTCTAGATGAGGTGCATCGATTAAACAGTGAAAGTCAAGAAAAGCTGTTTGTCTTTCTGGATCAAGGAATTTTTCGAAGAATGGGAGAAAGTGAAGGATGGCATAAAGCAAAAGTGCGGATGGTCATGGCTACCACAGAAAATTTGGAATCAAATTTTCTAGATACATTTTTAAGAAGAATACCTATTGTTGTACAGATACCTTCTTTGAGAGAGAGAGGAGAGCAAGAACGTTTGCAGTTTATTTGCCATTTCTTTATAGAAGAAAGTAAGGTGTTGGATAAGAAGATGAAAGTGTCTGGTAATGTAATTGAAGCGTTGTTAAATCATCTTTATCAAGGAAATATTGGAGATTTAGAGAATAAAATAAAATTTATTTGTGCAACTGCATATGCAAAAGAGAAACGAAAAAATGAAATTGATATACATTTGGAGCATCTTCCGGAAGATGTGTTAAAGGGGATTGCAGAGAAAGCGGAAAATAAAATTGGAAATTATGATACAGTAGAAATTTATCCGAACGCCCCAATACAGGAAATATTATCTGGAGATAAGAACGGAAAAGATTATCATCAAGAACTGTTTGAAAAATTGATTGCTATTTTTGGAGAATTTCGCAGTCAGAATTATGCAAAGGAACAGTTTGAAAAACGATGCATGCACACAGTTAATGATGTATTGGATTGTTTGATTTATAATCAGAATTCTGAAAATGAAAATACTATGCGTAAATATATTGTAAATAGCGTGCAGGAAGCGTTTCGATATGTAGAGTACAGTTGTAATGTTCAGTTTGGAGGAAATAGTCTCCATGCGATTACGGCGTATTTTTTCTGTATGAATCAACACTTTCGGAAACAAAATATTTTCATTCCCAATGAATTGATGCAGTATATATTAGAAGAGTATCCGAAGGAAATTCATATTGCAAAGCGGATTCTTAATATGCTGTCTTCTAAAATGGATATTGTGTCAACACAAGAAGATTTAATTCCATTGACAATTTATATTCGAAGTCTTTTAAATGTTTCCCTTTCCAGGAAAAGACCAAGAGCAGTAATTTTAGCCCATGGATATGCGACAGCAAGCAGTGTTGCAGATGTTGCTAACCGAATATTGGATGAAAATATTTTTGAATCTGTGGATATGCCAATTGAGAAAAATGTATCCGACGTCGTGCAATGGATGAAAGAGTATGTAGAAAAAAATGATGTCAGCCATGGAATTATTTTAATGGTTGATATGGGTTCTTTAAGGGAAATTTATCGATCTTTTGAAGAAAATTTAAAATCACCGCTCGTTGTAATGAATAATATTTCAACACAAATGGCAATTATGGCAGGAGAATTGATTCAAAAGGAAGAGAAATTAGAAGATATTGTTCGGATTCTTGAAGAGGAGAATGAAACGGAGTATAAAATCATATATCCTCAAATACAAAAACAAAAAACTATTTTAACTTGTTGCATTACCGGCACAGGAACGGCGGAGCAGATTCGTCTGTTGATTGAAAACAGTATTCCAAAAGAAATGGATATTCAAGTGATTTCTTATGATTACGATCAACTACAAAATGTGGAAATTGTGAAAGGAATTTACCAGAAGTGTGAAGTCTTAGGAATTGTAGGTACAAAAAATCCCCAAATAGGACAGGAAAAGTTTATTCCATTGGAACAATTAGTTTCCGGAGCAGCAACGGAACAGATGATTAATATGTTGAAAAATGTTGCGGACGCAGTTTCTATGGAAAAATTGAATGATAATTTAATACGAAATTTTTCTATGAACCGTTTATTAGGATTTTTGACAATTTTAGACACGGAAAAAATTTTAATGCATATTGAAGAGGCAATGAAACAGTATGAGTTTTTGACAGGAAGGAAGCTAAAAAATAGTACAAAAATTAATCTTTTTATTCATGTGGGCTGCTTGACAGAACGTTTGATTCGTAATTCGGCAATTGAAGATTATCCAGAGAAAGATAAGTTTCAAAAAATTCACAAAAAGGAAATTCGTCAGATACAGGCAGCGTTTAGTGTGATTGAAAAGACTTATAGTGTGAAAATTCCAATTTCTGAAATTGGTTATATTTATGATATTTTAGCGGGAATATGAGGTTTTTCGAGGAAAATTAAATATTTTGACAAAAGCATGACACTAAGTTGGCATGCTTTTTGTTTTATATAAAGACATCCGGATAAACAGTGATGAAATTTGAAAAGCCGAAAGGAGAATAACGATTATGATGATACCAATGGGAGAATTGTTAGCAAAAGCAAAAAAAGAAGGGTATGGAGTTGCAGCACCGAATGTATTTAATAGAGAAACTATTGAGGCATGTTTTTTAGCAGCGAAAAAATTAAGAGCACCGATTATTTTAGATGTTGCAGCAGTTCATGGAATTTATGAATGTGCTGATATTGCAAGATATTATGAAAAACAGTATCCAGAAGTACCATTTGCTCTAAACTTAGATCACGGTGGAGCTTATGAAGATATTGTAAAAGCAATTCATGCAGGATTTAGTTCTGTTATGATTGATCGTTCTACATGTGCTTATGAAAAGAATGTAGAAGAAGTAAAAGAAATTGTAAAAATCGCTCATGCAGTAGGAACTTCGGTAGAGGCAGAACTTGGACATGTAGGACAGGGTGCTGAATATGAAGAAACAAGAGATGCAGGACTTACCAAATTAGAAGAAGCATTAAAGTATGTGGAAGAAACCGGAGTTGATTGTCTGGCAGTTGCAGTTGGAACTTCTCATGGAGTATACAAAGGAGAACCACATTTGGAATTTGAACTTTTAGATCATTTATCTAAGGAAGTACCAGTCCCATTAGTATTGCACGGAGGTTCTGGAACAGGGGATGAAAATCTTGCAAAAGCAGTAAGAACAGGAATTCAGAAAGTAAATTTAAATACAGATGTCAGTGAGGCAGGAAAGCAGGCATTAAGAGAAGCCCTTGCTTCCACAGAAGTTCATGGTTCCGGAAAAGATGAATTTACACCGAAAAAGATGAATTTGCAGCAGACAATTGCAGCAGGTGTGGCAGGATTCCAAGCAGAGTTAGAACATTATATGAAATTATTCGGGTCTGAGAACAGATGGTAAAAACATTGGGAATTGAACAATTTGCCCCAATGAATCATATATATCGGTTTTATGAACTGAATGATTATATGAAATCAATCGCAGAGATTGGTTATCATTCTATGGATCTTTGGACCTGCGGTTCCCATTATTTCGTTGACAGTAATAATTATGAAGATACAAAATATATTAAAAAACTAATGAGTCAGTATGATATCCGTATAGTAAGCATTACTCCTAGACAATCTTGTCCGAATCCATTTCATATGGCAGTAAAAAAGACAGAGTTAAGAGAAAAAGCAAAACAGTATTTTCAGAATATGATTCTAGCAGCACATGAATTATCGTGTCCGAAACTTTTGATTACATCCGGCTGGCAGTCTTATTCTGAGACAAGACAGGAAGCATGGGATCGTAGTGTCTGGATGGTTGGCGAATTGTGCAGATTTGCTGAAAAATATGGGGTGTCTTTGACAATGGAAACATTATCCAGGCAAAGTACCACATTAGTAAATACTATCAGCGATTTAAAACAGATGATGAAGGAAGTGAATTCTAAAGCATTTACAATTACAGCAGATATTCATACAATTTACAATGCTAAGGAATCTATACAAGATTATTTTGATACATTTGGGAAAAAACTAAATCATTGTCATTTTATGGATTATAAAAATGGTATCCGTTCACATCTGGCATGGGGAGATGGAGAAGCTGACATAAAAGAAATATTGGATATTTTTGATCGCAATCGTTTTTCTGGGCATTTTGTGTTGGAATATACAGATAGTAAATACTTTTTGGAGCCTTTTAAGGTTTATGAGAAAACATATCATATCATAAGGCAAAATTTATAATAGAAAGAGGTAGAAGGAAATGAGTGAAAGAAAGACAACAAGATTTGCAGTTTTGGAAGCAGAACGTGTCGTAAAAGTACATGAAAGAGAAATTCCGGCGTTAAAAGCCGATGAAGTATTGATTAAAAATGGTGCCTGTAATATTTGTACGACAGATTATGGGCAGTATACAGGAGCAAGAAAAAATCTGATGTTTCCTATGGCATGGGGACATGAATTTGCAGGAACTATAGTAGATATGGGTTCTGATGTAAAGGAATTTGAAGTTGGCGAAATGGTTGGAATCGGATATGATAATTGTGGTGAGTGTGAATTTTGTAAAAAGGGATTGACCAGTGAATGTGTTACCTTGGGGGCTGGAAGAAACAAGCTGTCTCCAGATGGATATCACGGAGGATTTGGTTGCTCTGAATACGTAATCAAACCTTATCGTTCTTTATTTAAATTAAATCAGAACATGGATCCGTCAGAAGCAGCATTTGTAGAGCCGGTTGGAACTGTATGTCAGGGAATTCGGAAACTTCGTGTACAGCAGGGAGAAAAAATAGTTGTTATTGGTGCAGGAACGATGGGTGTTTTGAATGCATTGGTAGCGAAAGCAGAAGGCTGTGAAGTCATGATTACAGAAATGATGGACAAAAAAATTGAAGTTGCTAAAGAACTTGGGTTAAATGTTGTTGATGTAAAAGAAAAAGATCCGGTAGAAGCAGTTAAAGAATGGACGGATGGACGAGGTGTAGATGCAGTTATTTTGGCAGTAGGAGTGACAGCAGCCAATGATCAGGCATTGGAAATGATTAAACGGCTGCATGGAAGAATTTTAATGTTTGCAGCGGGGTATCCTGCACCGGAGCTGCATGTTGATTCTAACTTAATTCATTATCGTAAAATGGAATTAATTGGAACTTTTTCTGCAGACAAATGTGATTTTGAAAGAGCTGCAGAGCTGATGAGAGAAAAGAAAATCGATTTATCAAAATTAGTAGAAGCAAAATATAAATTAGATGATGTGGAACAGGCATTTGAGGCAGCAATTGTACCTGGAGCATATCGCGTAAGTGTAGTATTTGATTAAAAAGGAGGAATTGTGGATGATTAAATTATTGCGAGTAGATTATCGGTTGGTACATGGACAGGTAGCTATTTCATGGTCACGTCATATTGGAGCAGATTGTATTTTAGTTGCCAATGATGAGGTTGCAAAAGATGAAATGCGCCAGTCAATGTTAAGACTTTCCAAGCCACAGGGAATGAAATTAGTAATTAAATCGATTGAAGATTCTGTAAAATCAATCAAATCAGGAGTGACAGATAAATATAAAATGTTTATTGTTGTAAATAATATTCAGGATGTGGAGAGGTTGGCAAAGGAAATACCAGAATTAAATTATGTGAATCTTGGTGTATTGCCTGCAAATGAAAATACAAAAGCATTAAGCAAAGCAATTAATGTAACATCAGAAGATGTAAAGACGCTGAAAAAACTGCTTGCAAAAAACATAGAAATTGACATTCAGCAAGTTCCGACAGAAGCTATTACACATGTAGATGAAAAACTATTAGAAAGCTAGGAGGAAAAAAGATGTTAATAAAAGCAATATTAGTGGGGCTTGTATTAGGTTTATGTAAAAGTGAATGGATTTACGGATTCCCTCAAGTTGGACGTCCGATTGTAGTCTCAACATTAACAGGACTGTTTTTGGGAGATCCGGTGCAAGGTGTGATTATGGGAAGTGTTTTGGAATTAATGTTTATCGGTTCATTTCCAATTGGAGCAGCAGTCAGCCCGGATTATACTTCTGCGGGAGCCATATGTACTGCTTTTGCAATTTTAACTGGAGGTGGAAAGGCAGTAGCAACTGCAATGGCATTGCCAATTGCATTGTTAGGTGGATTCATTTTCATTGGATGTAAATTGATGAATGCAGCTTTTGGACAGATTATGATGAAATATCTTGAAAAAGATGATTCTAAAGGTGCTTCTAGAATATATATAATGGGTTCTGTTTTCACCTGTTTTGTAGTGTATTTTGCTTATGCTTTTGTTTGCATTTTTGCAGGAAGTGCAGCAGTGGAAGCTGCAGTAAATGCAATTCCAAAAGTAATTATTAATGGTTTGGCAGCTTCTGCAAATCTTTTGCCGGCAGTAGGGTTTGCACTCTTACTCCAGATGGTAATTACAAAAAAGATGTCACCATATTTCTTTATCGGATTTATTTTAGCAGCATATTTAAGTATGCCGACGATTGCAGTAACTCTATTAGGAATTATGTTTGTATTAGTTATGGTAACATCACAGAATAATCAGCTAGCAGCTGTAGAAAATGAAGGAGGTGACGAAAATGAGTTCTAAGATTGAAAAGAAAGATTTAAAAACAATATATCGAAGATATTTAGCACTAAATAGTATGAATGACTATCCGGGACAGATGCATAATGGATATACATTCTCCTTACTTCCAGTTCTTGATAAGATTTATAAAGATAATAAAGAAGAACGTATCAAGGCCAAGAAGCGCCATATGGAATACTTTAATATTACTCCGAATATTGCAGGATTTGCCCTAGGTATTTCTACTGCGATGGAAGAGGAAAATGCAAAAAATCCAGAGTTTGATGATACAACTATCAATACAGTAAAAACGGCATTAATGGGACCGCTATCAGCAATTGGAGATACTCTATTTCCTGCAACATTAAGAATTCTGGCAACCTCACTTGTAATTACTATGGCAGCAGCTGGAAATGTATTTGCACCAATTTTATTCTTATTAATTTATAATATTCCAAACTATTTGGCAAGATGGTACAGCCTGAAATATGGTTACAGCATGGGAATGGAATTTATGGTAAAATCCCAGAAATCAGGTATTATGGATAAAGTATCTTATGCTTGTACAGTAGTTGGATTAATGGCAATCGGTGCTATGATATTTTATACTGTAAACATTAGTACACCAATTACTATTGGGAATGTAAAAAATGGCGGCATTGTATTGCAAACAACATTAGATACAGTCATGCCGGGAATGTTAAAAATTGCATTGGTTGGTATTGAATATTGGTTATTGAAAAAAGGTGTAAAAGTCGTACCGCTTTTGATTGGAACTATGGCTGTCGGTGTACTGTTATTCGCAATTGGAGCGATTGCTTAAGGGCAGGAGGCTAAAGATGAAAAAAGAATTACTTGTGATTGGTGCTGGAAATATTGGACGAGGTGTCATCGGTGGATTATTTTTTGAATCTGGTTACCATTTGTATATTTACGATATTATGGAAGAACGGATGAAACAGTTGAAAGAACAAGGCACTTATTTGATTGAACGGGTAGGTGCGAACAATAAACGAAGAGTTCTTGTCGACGATTTTGATGTTTTAGATTGTTCAGATACAGTAGATTTGATTGAACATATGAAAAAAGTAGATTTGATTGCCTGTTGCGTATACGAAGGTGCTTTTCAAAGTATTTGTCAAAATTTAAAGGAAGCTATTGAATATCGTGCAGAACAAGAGGCAGCTCCATTGAACATACTGCTTTGTGTTAATGCATTGGGGGCTCCGGATTACTTTGAGACAGAGTTAGCAAAATTATTGCAAAATAACCCGGCTGCTAGCCGTTATCTTAAAGAAAAAATAGGAATCTGTCAGGTTATGGTAGGAATGGCGGCAATGCCGTCTTCTGAAGAATTAATTGCAGAAGATGCATTTGCAGTTACAACTAAATTAGATGGACATATTGGAATTGATGAAGAACCTTTTAAAGGTGAGCTGCCACAGGTGAAACAAACTGGAGGGGTTCAAAAAGGGAAAGCTCAGATTTATCGAAAAGTCTATACTGGAAATATGAAGCATTGCATGTTGGCTTTTTTGGGAAAAGCAAAAGGCTATACTTACATTCGTGATACTTATGATGATGGATGGATTGAGGATTGTGTACTTGGAGCATTTTTTGAAGCGGATGCAGCTATTCAGGCGGAATATCAATTTGATGAAACTGACCATCAGGAGTGGATTGATTTTATTGTAGAAGCTCCTAAAAACCGAAATCTGAAAGATGCTTTTACGAGAGTAGCAGCAGATCCTAAGACAAAACTTTCCAGAGATAATCGATTTGTAGGACCAGCATTGTTATGTATGAAACATCATATTCTGCCATTTTATTTGGCAAAAGGGATTGCCTATGGATTTTTATACCGTGATGAAAGCGATATTGCCAGTATAGAAATTACAAACTATGTAAAAGAACATGGGATTGAAAAAGCTATAGAAGTTTATTGTGGTCTGACAGAAAATGAATGGGAGTTAAAACAATTGATTATGGCACAATATAAGGAAGCAGAAAAAATTCGTTAAAAAGGAGAAAAATTATGAGATATAAACATTTTAAAAATGCAGATGCTGATATTTCTGCATTAACAGTTGGTACATGGGGGATTGCAGGAGCAAACTCTGCAGGAGTGACATGGGGAGATGTAGATACAGAAGAATCGATTGCTGCCATTCGCCAGATGATAGATAATGGAGTTAATATGGTAGATACAGCCCCAATCTATGGAGACGGTCATTCTGAAACAGTCGTTGGACAAGCATTAAAAGATGGATATCGTGAAAAAGTGTATCTTGCAACAAAGTTTGGTTCTTACATCAGTCATTACACAGGAAAATCTGTAAGAGATAACAAATATAACTCCGTAGAGCGTGAAATTGATGAATCTCTTGCAAGATTACAAACAGATTATATAGACTTTTATATTATGCATTGGCCAGATGAAAATACACCGATTGAAGAAACAATGGCAGTCTGTAATATGTTGAAAAAAAAGGGGAAAATCCGTTACATTGGAATGTCTAATTCTTCCAAAGAATTAATTCAGGAAGCGCAAAAATATGCTAAAATTGATGTAATCCAGCCTCCGTTTTCTATCGTGAACCAGTCAGAAAGAGAACTAATGGAATGGGCTGAAACTCAAGGAATTGGGACAATGACTTATGGTTCTCTAGGTGGTGGAATTTTAACAGGAGCTATTCGCGAACTTCCAAAACCAGATCCAAAGGACATGCGTCAGGTATTCTATCCATTCTTTAAAGAACCGGTATTCTCTAATGTTATGGAATTATTAAAGACATTAGATAAAATTGCAGAAGCACACAATGTACCGGTGGCACAGGTATCCATCAACTGGAGTACCCAAAAGAGTTTTGTTGGTACAGCATTAACTGGAGTTAATACACCTGCACAGGCAGATGAAAATTGCAGTGCATTTGAATGGCAGTTGAATAATGAGGAAATTGCATTGATTGACAGTGAAATTGACAGATTAAATATTGGATAAGGTTTTTCTTGTGTTCATATAAGTCTTTTTATGGGGCTGTCACTTTAGTGAGACAGCCCCTATATTCATATCCATTTCTATGAACAACGTCGAAACGTCTTATCTGTAATGATTCTGGCAAAGATCAATCCAAGTGGTAATGCCGTAATAATAAGCAAGGCTTCTGTAAACCAAAATGCACCAGCATCAATGGAAGTAATGCCAATGTTATAAATTGCCCGGTACAGATACAATCCAGGAACCATAATAACGATCGATGGCACAGTCAGTGAGATTCGAGGATAACCAATCGAAGTTTTGATCATAGATGCTAGAAGACCAGCAAGCAAAGCTCCAAGGAATGCAGCCGCAGCTGGCGGAAATGATGCAAGATCAACCAGTTCCAGACGAGTTGTATTTGCAATTGCTCCAATGATCCCTGCTGTAGCAGCAAGTTGTAATGGACTGTTAAACATTACGGAGAAACCTAAAACTCCAAAAAAGCTTGCGATCAGTCGAAATATCAGGTATTCTGACTTGCTTAAATTCAATGGAAGAAAATCCATCGGTTTTAAATGAAGAACTAAAGCAAGCATCCATGCAGCTAAAGTTGCAACAGCAATGATAATCAGTGCGTAAGCCAGACGTTCAAGTCCGGAACGCATATCCAATTTTGCAAGGTCAATTCCACTTGTGATAAATGGAAATCCTGGAATAATGAATAACATAGAACAGATATAACCAGCTTGATGGTGTATCGAAATATGAAATCCAGATTTCAATGCCATGAAGGCAATTGTGTATACAATACATGCCAAAGCAACGCTTGCCGCAGTGCATAGGAATAAAGTTAAATGATGTTGATTCATTTTTGCCCGGAGAAAATTTCCGGCACCAGCACCTAAGAATGCACAAAACATCTCAATCGGTCCGCCACCGAGTAAAAAAGTAAATGCACTGCATGCAACAGCTGCAGCCAGACCAAGGAATGGCGGAGAGTAAAATCCATGAATTTCATGAATCTGATCAAGTAGTGTATGAAGTTCATCTCCAGACATCTTCTTGCAGTTTTTGGAAAATTTGTTAACAAACAATTCCATTCGATAAAGTTTTGATGTATTTACGCCTGTATTAAACAGACATAGGGATTCTGTATAACAGTTACCACCATCAATACAAGTATATTCAATTGATAATAAACCAATATCAGCAGTACAAGTAATTCCAAGTTCTCTAGCCAGTGTGTTCATAGAACTTCGTACTCTCCATGCTCCAGTTCCGCAAGATAGAAGCATAATTCCAGTACGACCGATGATCGAGGCTTTCTCACTTAACGAAGCTTCTGTGATCGGACGACCAATACTTTTTCTTGTATAATCATGCCAAGGAATCCGCATATGATTATGAAATTCTTCCTCCATATATATCACCCCTCCGAATCCATAAGTATTTCTAATAATTTTTTCCCAGCAATTCCAATTGGTCGGGTAGAATCGGTAAGGAGACAAATGTCTCGTGGATTAGCATGTTCCTTTACAGGAATTTCTATAATTTCACCACGATCAAGATAGTCCTTAGCAAGAGCTTCCGGACAGAAACCAATTCCAAGATCATGCTGCACCAGAGATAAGATCTGGTTCGTTGTAGCAGTTTCCATATCCGGAGAAAAAACTAACTGATTCTGATAGAAATATTTCTCATAAAAATTTCTGGTTGCTGTTCCTTCATTTAATGAAATAAAAGGAAAATCCTGCAGATCACGTAGTCTTTTCGGTGAAAAACCAATATCCCTATAAGAAGGTCCGCCAATTAAAATGTCACGGAAAGAGCAAAGTCGTTGCGATTGTAATGGATGTTCGCAATACAATGGTGTTGTCACAATACTAAAATCAACGAATCCTTTTCTCAAAGCTTTGATTGCCTGTGGTGTGGAATGGTTGGAAATTTTTAATTTAATATGTGGATAAAGTTTGTGAAACTTCTCTAATTTCGGCAGCAAAAATAAATGAAGTGCAGTTTCGCTTACTCCGATCGTAACAGTTCCAGATTTCAGATTTTTTGTTCGATTTAGTTCATCATTTCCAGAAGAAATCTGCTGGATCGCAATTGCTACATGGGCATAAAGTTGTTCCCCTTCTGGCGTTAGCTTGATTCCCCTGTGTGACCGGATAAATAAAGTGCAGCCAAGTTCACTTTCCATAATATTCATGCAGCGAGTGATATTTGGCTGATTATTATGTAAGAATTTCGCAGCTTTAGAGAAACTCTTATATTTTGCAACATAATAAAAGATACGATAATAGTCAAAAGGCATGATTGACCTCCTAGTTATATAAAATTTGTATGTTATTGATATGATATATATATTTTACATATCATTCTTCCTAAAGTATAATACAGTTGATGAAAAAGTCAAGAAAGGGATGATCAGCGTGGAAACAATTTTTCCAAGAGAAGAAAATGCAGAGCATATATTTAAAAAAATTCTGGAAAATAATGATGCCTGTGAACGATTGAGAGAGTTATTTTATGAAGAGTTTGCCAACAGTGGAGATCGTGATCTTTCGGAAAAACAGTTTGTGAAAGCACTATTTGATGCATATCAAAATAGGGATCTTTCCGCTTTCTTGATGGAAATCTGTGGAAACAGTATGTTTGATCTGTTAAGAAATGCGTTTTTGATTCCTATGAGATTCAATGATAAAGGTGTAACAAATCCTGTAAGATTAACAGATGCAGAGGGCGAGCTGATCAAACAAACATCCGTAAACAAACAGATTTCACAAAAACAATATAAAATGTTTCAGCAGATTTCAGATCAGGCGGACGATATACCGGATTATGAAATCTGTCTTGCTTATGGATTTCGTGAAAAACACGATTATCGGAACAAAAATGAAATTAACACAATGAAGATTGGGGAACATATTGGAATCCTGCTATTATTTAAACTACCTAAAGAAGTAAAAGAAATGATAGAGGATAACGAAGTCTACAGCATTGTTTGGGATTTTATGATGAGACTGGAAGAACAATTACCAAGAGCGTTCATGTATTACGGTGTAATGGATGAAAACAAATTTGAACAACAAAGCAGCGAGATTGGCATCTTTCTTCCCTTCCGTCACTTTGAACACCAACTAGAGAAAAACATCGAACAGGCCAATGGTATTGGTCTGGGATGTAGAGAACGGATCCTGACAATGATCAAATAAAAAGGAACTATTTTATTTATAGTTACCAATAGTAGTCATAAAAGACATCGCATGAAATACAAATATTCGTGCGATGTCTTTTGTGTTTTCTATCAATTTATGATGAGAGTGTCAAAAGTATAAATGAAATAAGGATTGACATTTTATAAAAAGTAGCATATAATATTATTGTATTAAGGAAGTAATACAATAATACAATAAGAAGGAAGGAGAACTATGGGGTGGAAGATAGATGATGGAAGACCAATCTGGACACAACTGAAGGAACAGATGATCAAGAGGATTGTGTCAGGAACCTATTCAAGCGGAGAGAAACTACCAAGTGTCAGGGATCTTGCAGGAGAAGCAGGGGTGAATCCGAATACGATGCAGAGAGCGTTATCAGCACTTGATCAGGATGGATTAACGATCACCAACCGAACAAGCGGGCGCTGTGTCACAGAAGATGTGACGAAGATAGAAGAATGTCGGAAAGATATAGGACACAAGATTGTAAAACAATACATCAGGGATTTAGAGGAACTTGGATACAATAAGGAAGATGCAGTCGCATTGATCGGAAAGGAAGAGGAAGAATGAAGGATTTGAATTTAATAGAATTAACTGATTTAGAGAAACGGTATGGAAAGAAGGAAGCTTTAACGGGAATCAACTTAACAATAGGGAGAGGAAAGATCATCGGGCTTTTAGGACCCAATGGTTCTGGAAAGACAACATTGATCAAGTTATTAAACGGTCTGTTGCAGCCAACATCAGGTGAGATTAAAGTCAATGGTAAAGCACCTGGTGTTGACAGCAAGAAGATCATCAGCTATCTGCCAGATAAGATGTATTTTGCAGATTGGATGAAGATTGCAGATTTGATGGATTTTTTTGAAGATTTTTACGAAGACTTTGACCGTAAAAAAGCAGAGGGCATGTGTGAGACATTAAAGATCAACACCGAAGCGAAGATCAAAAGCTTATCCAAAGGAAATAAAGAGAAAGTCCAGTTAGTTTTGGTAATGTGCCGAAAAGCACAACTCTATCTGCTAGACGAACCGATCGCAGGAGTCGATCCCGCAGCAAGGGATTTTATCTTAGATACGATCTTAAACAATTATAATGAGGAAGGAACCGTGATCATTTCAACACATCTGATCGCAGATATCGAGAAGATCATGGATGAGGTTATTTTTATCAAAGAAGGAAATATTGTAACATACAAGTCAGCTGATGACTTAAGAGAAGAAAGTGGCAAATCCATCGATGCCCTGTTCCGTGAGATATTTCATACAGATGTATACAGAGGAGGGGACGAAGCATGCTAGGAAAATTAATAAAGTATGATCTGAAAGCATTGGCGAAGATTTTAGCACCATTATGGGGTGTACTCTTAGTGATGGGACTGATCTTTGGAATCAGTATTCGGTCGAATCTTGATGGAATTGGAAATACGATGATCGTATTTAGTCTTGTGGTCATTGTTGCAGTGATCGTTGCGATCTTTGTAATGAATGTGATCATTGTGATTCAGCGCTTCTGGAATGGGTTATTGCAGGAAGAGGGATATTTAATGTTCACGCTTCCAGTTACTACAAGAAGCCTGATTTTATCTAAAGTGATCAGTGCATTGATCATCAGCTGTGGGACAGTACTCGTAATCTCCTTATTGGGAGTAGAAATCATTGCGATAAGCCCGGTAAAACTTATGGATACTGTAACGTATTTTGGAAACTGGGTCATCAAAGTACATGCAGGACCATGGATTGGATATGGAGCGGTGATTGCAGTGGTAGGTTTGCTAAACGGAATCTACCATATATATGCAGCAATGGTGATCGGACAGTTGAGTAATGGCAATCGATTCTTGTTTGCATTTGTGGCATATGCAGGATTATCGATCATTGTATCACTGATCGGAATTCCAAGTATGACAAACTTAGATAATATGGGATCAAGTCTGCAGAACACATTTGGATTTGATGGTGATCTGTGGATCTATCTTGTAGAGAATATTGTGATCATTATTGTTTATCATATTGTCACAGAAGTGATATTAACGAAGAAATTGAATCTGGAGTAGGAAAAATAGAAGGGATAAGGAGAGGAGGAAAAATTATGTTAAGGAAATTGATGAAATATGATCTAAAATATTACCGTAAGATCATGCTGCCACTATGGGCTGTTTTGATCATTTATGGAATTGTCCATGGAATCAATACTGTGTTCAATTATGAAACATTTTATGATCATATCCCAATAAAGGCACAGGCTATTGTTGTTGTGACCGGTATTTATTTTATATTCTGCGTGAATATTATTCTTGTGATACAAAGGTTCTGGAAAAGCATGTATGGAAAGGAAAGCTACCTTACACATACACTTCCAGTGACTGAGAGAAAGTTGATCTTGTCAAAGGTCTTCAGTGCGATCATCATCAGTTTTACAACAGTTTTTATCTTCTTTGCAGAAAATGATATATTGATTTATATACAAAGTATTGTATATCACGGAGAAGCTTCACTTCAAGGAATACCGATTCGACATTTTCAGGATTTTACAAAAACAAAAGTTGTTTTAACCATTCTTTATATGATCATATATGGAATCATATGGACGATGCATCTGATCTATCAGGCATATACAGCAATATGCATTGGACAGATGAGAAGTAAAAACAGATTTGCGACAATGATCATTGTAGGAGCTTTTTTATTCTTGGTTGGCTATGAAATGCAAGTGGTATTGTTGCAACATCATCAGATGCTTTTATCTTCTTTGCATGAACCTCTAAAATTGCTTCACGGCCTGCAAGATCCGGCAGTTCAACCGGCACACGTCTGTCAAAACGTCCCGGACGTGTAAGTGCCGGATCTAACGACTCCGGACGATTCGTTGCAGCAAGAATGATGACACCATTATTTCCTTCAAATCCATCCATCTCTGTAAGAAGCTGATTTAAGGTCTGCTCCCTCTCATCATTTCCGCCCATTTGTCCGTCACGCTTTTTACCAATGGCATCAATTTCATCAATAAACACGATACATGGTGCCTTTTCCTTTGCCTGTCTGAAAAGATCTCGAACCTTGGAAGCTCCCATACCGACAAACATCTCTACGAATTCTGATCCGGACATTGAGAAAAATGGTACATTTGATTCACCTGCAACTGCTTTTGCAAGCATTGTTTTGCCGGTTCCCGGAGGTCCTACAAGAAGGACACCTTTGGGCATAGACGCACCTACATCGGTATACTTCTTCGGATTGTGAAGATAATCAACGATCTCTGAAAGGTTTTCTTTCGCCTCATCTTCTCCTGCAACGTCTGAAAAACGGATTCCCTCACTGGATTGCACATAAATCTTCGCATTGCTTTTTCCCATTCCAAAAGCCATCGAATTTTTTCCTCCGGCATGCTCCATCAGTTTCTTCGCCATATAATTTCCCAGTGCGATAAAAAGGATCAATGGCAAAACCCCGGTCAGCAGGAAGCTGATGATCGGTGACATCTGCTTATCGATATCTTTTGCGAATACTGCTCCACATTCATATAGCCTGTCCGTCAGGTTCGGATCGTTCATCAGACCTGTTTTATAAATATTTTTTTGATCTTTATCTGTAAAGATGATCTGATTGTCCTTAACTTCTACTTCACCGATATTCTTCTTCTCGATCATGCTCATAAAAGTTCCATAATCCGTTTCCTTTACCTGATGCTCCATAAGGATTGGTGTGACAACCAGATTAAATACGATCAGCACTATTAACACAATCCCATAATAATATGCCAGTGGTTTTTTCGGTGTTTTAACTTCTTTCATGGTCTTTCCTCCTGTTGTTCTGCGTTATGCTTTCTCCGTGCATTTTCGTATTATTTATTCTGCCATCTGACTTCGCCCTTGGACAGAAGCGGATAACATATCAGCTGATCTGAATCCAGATTTTCCGCATGCATATCAACCGCTGTGATCTGATGATTATCATAAGTCGTATAATAATAAATACCTTTTGCTGTATTACAACAGGACGTGTATATCGTGATCTCATATTTGCCTTCTGTCACCTCACAGCATCCACGCTGCTGATCTACGGATCCTAAGATATGGAAGAACTGGCTTACACTCTCATCCTCTTCTTCACCGGAGATCGAATTTAATTTTGTAAAGGCAACTTTCACAAATCTTGACTGGCTGGAAAGATCTCCAGGTATTCCCATTCCACCCATTCCTCTGCTATATGCATCAAGCTGTAATACTCCTGCAAAAGTACTCTCCGGCTGTTTTCTGGATACTCCGGCATAATTATTAAGTGTAAACATCTGACTCGGGAATGGTGGATTATTGGTAAGCACTCCTACCAGATTATCATATACATGCAGCCCATCCTTCATAGACTCAACAACGATACAGGAGTCTTTGTCTGCAATGATCCAGTGAAGCTGTGCTGTCGGCAGCTGTTCACTGAATGCTGTACCTGTCAGTCTCATTGCTGCCAGCTTCTCTCTCGCCTCTGCTACAGTAGCACACTGTGTAAGGATCCATGGGATGAACTCGAACTGTGCCACCTGGCTGACTTCTGTTTCATCTTCCGGCAAAGCCTCTTCATATGCCGCATTGCCGACAAAATTAAGACCTGCCATTCCAAGGCCTTTTTCATTAACAGCATCATAATAAAGCGGATAACCTTCTGCAACAAATGCCATTCCGATCAAAGCATAATGGCTTTTTATCTTCCCGGCAAACCGGAAATCAAATTCGTAATTTCTTGGCGTTATCGTGATCTGTTCCCCATAGGAAAATTCATAATCAAGCGTTCTGCCCATATAAAAATCTTTTGTTTTGTAAGTTGCTGCTGTACACATATCGAACACCTCTTCTTTCTGCTATAATAGTTCTGCAAACAATCTCATAAACAACTGTCCGATCCGTAAATATGCACTCCGTCCTGTGCGGTACTTTTCGGTCACTTCCCTGCATTCATTCATTGTTGCTCCAAGATCATCTCTTATATCCAAAACTGTCTGACTATCCGCCATAAAACAACCATTTTCAAAGTGGTGATAAAGCAATGCCATTCAGTTAAGCATCATTTTAGTGGTTTTCTGTCATAGAAAGCCACTGTTTTTATGCCTAAAAACTTTAAAAATATTACAAAAAACAGTTGACAAGTAAGCCAATATATGTTGTGCAAGCCTTGATTATAAACATATTTCAAGGAGGCTCATTATGGCTGATTTTTTCTTATCTAATTTAAAATCCACACTCGACAACTGCATCACAGAACTCGATGAAATTCACTCCATGTTCTGCCGTAATCCGGAAAGTGATTTTACTAGAAACCGCAAACTTTCTTTCCGCGAGTATATTCAGTTTATGCTCCAGATGCAGAGTAAATCCGTTTCAAATGCAGTAAACATATGCAGGACATATCTCAAACACGATGGTAACGAAACAGAGTCCATGCTTCTCATACAAAAGTATCTGACACCTGTCAAGTACAATCGAAAATATCCTATCCACCTCCGTCCAAAGAGAAATAGGGATTTCATGTATCGGGTTGCATAAATCTCGTTACCATTCTACTGCATTATAAGGCAGATAAGCAATCTGTCTTTTTGTCATAAAAAACCTTATCTAAATGACATTGAATGATTTATTTTCTATCTAAAATTTTATTAAACCGACTAAAGACTCCATAGTTTGTGTGTTTGACTTAC